>Ga0316204_10009174_pt1 | contig 13346 bp, 13 predicted proteins | sample 6monrhotite_MG_2_FD_205661 | JGI IMG/M metagenome (GOLD analysis project Ga0316204, IMG submission 205661) | Microbial mat bacterial communities from mineral coupon in-situ incubated in ocean water Damariscotta River, Maine, United States -... | ecosystem: Environmental > Aquatic > Marine >... | reverse complement strand
GCAACTACAAAATGAGATACCCGATAACTGGCAGCAGATAAAAAATCTCTCTAACAAAAAAATGAAGTTGTGGCGGACACGTATTATATCGCTAGCAATGCAGAGTCATTTGCATTTTGCGACGCCCAACTCCAAAACGCCTTACAATAACCCCAATAAAAATACATAACCCAATGAATAACAATGCTATTTAATATCTAAATAAATTTGGCACTGCCTATGCAAACCCTATCAACGAAACCCATAATTGATAGGTCAGCCCATGAAAACGGTTATCCAAGTTGTACAACATCTACGCCCCGGTGGCATTGAAACCATGGCACTGGACCTTGCCACCTTTTGCAAAGGCAAAGGCAATCCACTCATTCTCAGTTTAGAGGGCGATCGCGAAAGTGCGATTGCTGCATGGCCTCGGCTCGCCCCCTATGCAGATCAGCTGATCTTTCTCGAAAAATCACCGGGGTTGCGTCCATCGCTTATTTTTCACCTCAGTCGACTTTTTAAAGACTTGAGTGTTGAGGCAGTTCATACCCACCATATCGGTCCGCTTATCTATGCCGGACTAGCGGCAAGAATAGCAGGCGTTAAACAACTTATTCATACCGAGCATGATGCCTGGCATCTTAATGATAAACACCGTCAAAATCTGCAACGCGCCATTTTAAAGCTCACTCATCCCACGCTGATTGCAGACGCTCAAACAGTTGCAGACGAGATGAAAATTAAACTTCACACTAGCCAAATAGCCGTGGTGAACAATGGTATAGATACGCAGCACTTTATCCCTGGTAATCGAAAGCTAGCGCGCCAACAACTCAATTTGCCCCAAGGTGTACCCATCGTCGGTTGTAGTGGCCGCCTGGAAAAAGTAAAAGGCCAGAAACAGCTCATCATGGCCCTATCTTGCCTTCCCGATAACACGCACGTGGCCCTCGCGGGAATCGGCTCCACCGAGGCAGAACTGAAAGCACTGGTAAAAAAATTAGCCTTAACAGACCGAGTACACTTTCTTGGGCGGATCGACAATATGCCGCAGTTCTACCAAGCTCTCACGCTGTTTTGCCAGCCTTCCCTCAACGAAGGTTTACCTCTCTCGCCCCTTGAGGCCCAAGCCTGTGATATTCCCACTGCCGTCACCGATGTGGGCGGCTCCCGTGAGACCCTTTGCCCCCACAGCGGCCAACTGCTCCCCGCCAATGACGTCGCCAGCATGGCACAGACTCTAGATAAGATGCTGCTGAGCACTCCGAAAGCACACCCGAGGGGATTTATTACCCAGCAATTTGACGTGCGTTTTATGGCTCAAAGCTATATCAACCACTATCACTTGGGAGGCTAACATGCTCGACAGTACTCTCATTATAATAGCCACTCTGTTCAGCGCATTACTGGTGCTCTACCACCATCTCGGTTATCCGCTTATCATGCGTGCGGTATTGCGCCGCCACACCAAACCTAATATCGCGATCAGCGCTAGACGCTATGATGCAAGAGTCGATGACCAACAGCTACCCACTATTGCAATCGTAATAGCCGCCTACAATGAGCAACAGTGGATTGCCGAAAAGATACGCAACCTATCGATATTGGACTACCCAGCCGAGCGTCTAAACATCATTATTGCCTGTGATGGCTGCATGGATGCAACCCCACAGATTGCCCGACAAACCATCCGTGAACCAGAGTGCCAAAACCTTAATATTGAGGTGCTTGAGCTAACCCCTAATCGTGGCAAAGTGGCGGTACTCAATCAGGTGATTCAGCAGATTGACAGCGAGCTGATTGCCTTAAGTGATGTCTCTGCGCTGATCTCAGTCGATGCATTATTGATTGCCGCGAAACATTTCAATAATCCACAGATTGGTGTGCTTAACAGTCACTACCAACTATTAAGCCCAGGCTCGGTAGGTGAGGCAACGTACTGGAATTATCAATCCAAACTCAAGGCGGGTGAAGCCGCCATGGGAGCAACCTTGGGTGCCCATGGCGCATTTTATCTCTTTCGCCGTCGCCTATTCCAACCCTTGCAGGCGGACACCATCAATGATGATTTTATACTACCCATGCAGATTGTTGCCCAAGGCTACCACGCCGAATACGAGCCTCTCATCGCCGCCCTTGAGCTGGAGCAAGCCGATGCCAATATGGATCAACAGCGCCGCCGTCGCATCGCCGCTGGCAACGTACAGCAGCTATTACGTCTAAAACGACTGCTGCTCCCCCAGTATGGTGGTGTTGCCTTTACCTTTGCCTCAGGTAAAGGACTGCGGGTATTAATGCCATTTTTGATGCTCATTTGCCTATTTGGCAGCCTACTGCTTGCCATGGAGTATCTATTATTTGCCATCATGGCGGGTGGTCAGTTGCTGGCTTATTCACTCGCCGCATGGCAACTCTGTTTTCCAGATAACCACCGCCACCGATATTTACGCACCCTGAGCTATCTAGTCTCTGGGCATATTGCCGGGTTGATTGGCACGCTTCGCTACCTTTTTGGCCTAGATAAAGGCCGTTGGAAACGGGTGACACCAGATACTCAGTAAGACCTATGCACGCGTCATGAATTATTCGGCTGAATACCCACCACAGCCATTTACCACACGAGGATAAAAATATGAATAATGATTTCCACATTGACCCCATCACCGGCCGCAGCAAGCGTATTTTTGACCTGATACTGGCAAGTAGCGGGTTAGTGCTCACCCTGCCATTACTGCCATTGATAGCCCTAGCTATCAAACTCGACTCACCCGGCCCGGTTTTTTTCCGCCAGATGCGTATTGGCAAAGCACTACCTGATCGAACAGCACTGTTCCAGATGATCAAATTCCGTACCATGGGAACCGATGCAGAGCGAGCCAGTGGCGCTACCTGGGCGACTAAGTGCGATCCTCGTATTACCCGGGTCGGTAACTTTTTACGCAAAACACGCCTGGATGAACTTCCTCAGTTCATCAACGTGCTACAAGGTGATATGTCGATGATTGGCCCAAGACCAGAGCGCCCTGGGTTTTATCAAAAGCTAGAAAATGCGATTCCCTTTTTTACCGAAAGAACCTATGGCGTCTCCCCTGGCATCACGGGCTTAGCACAAGTAAATCAAGGTTACGACACCTGTGTCGATGACGTACGCGCCAAGGTCGGATTTGACCACAGCTATGCACTCTCCCTCTGCACCGCACGCTCCTGGCTGAAGATGGACCTGTTTATTATGCTCAAAACAGTTTCAGTTATGGTGATGGGCCGGGGTCAATAAACACACCTCCTATCACCTTATTCCCACGCGCCAGCGTGGGAATGCATACCTCCCTTCATTCCTTTCACTCTTGCAATTTGCAAGCGACATCTCCCGCTCCGCAACCCCGTTTGCAAAATACAAATAACGGCAGCATCTACGGCACTAAAAAAACCATAACCTAATGATATAAAAGGAAATATAAAAACCCTCGACAAGCTGGCCCAAATCCTGCTGAACTCTCCATCACAGCTTGTTCGTCAACCACTGGAGATGGCCATAATGAAACTCGATTTACGTTATTTACTCTTGCTTAGTGGCTTATTAGCACATGGATCATCACTCGCACTTGATACTAGCGATTTTTCCTTTGTCGCGGGTGATGCCAATAGCAATTACAGCGTTAAGGGAAAACCCCTCGCCAGCTACTCCATCGCGGATCAACTCCCTAGGGATGTACTGGACAATGTCTACTCAATGCTACCAGAAGGGTATGTGGTCAATAGCGACTATATCGCCCCCGAACGCTACGCCAGCATCGACATTGATGATGAACTAAATGGCGCAGAGTTCGCAGAGGTTAGCGTCACCTTCTTGAATGAAGGCGCCGGCTACCGTAATAGCTTGGGCTACATCACCTACCCCACCGCCACACCACCACAATCGATTGATGAAGTGGCAGAGCACTGGATTATTTTCCCCAATGCCTCAAAACCCAATGAAGGCGAGATGAGTGAGGGCGATACCCTGGATCTCAACATTCAAATGTTACCAGGACATACCTTGGCCTTCTTTGTTATCCCAAACGGTTGGGGATACCGCGGCTCCTATAACAACATCAACAGCCTCGGCAACTGGAATACCCCCTTTTACAGCCTGCCCTCACTTAATCCGGAAGGCACCGTAGTGAACCGTCGCCACAACGTCGCCTTTGTCGATATTAGCAATGAGTTTTTGGTATTTGGTTTTGAAGACCTCTACCGACCCAATGGCGATAATGACTTTAACGACTTGCTGTTTACCGTCAACGTCACCCCATTTACTGCCGTGGATGGCGTCAATACCGATGGTTCGACCAGCAGTCGTTACGAACCGCTGGTACAAATCAACGAACCCGACCTACAAATCACTTCGGTTTACCCCGCAAGCGACCAGTACGCGACCCTCGCGTTCGAGGATTGCTGGCCCCAGATTGGCGACTACGACTTCAACGACGTAGTTTGGCAATACCGTGTTACTGAGCGACTAAATGGCCAACGGGAACTCATCGGCTTCACCTACGACTTACAACTACAAGCAATGGGTGCAAGTTACCACAACGGCTTTGCTTTGCACTTGCCAACCGTCACCCAAGAGCACATTGCCACCGTCGCGCTCACCCGCAATGGTGAAACCATCAGCCGAGAAGTTCTGCAAACCAATGGCTCTCAGGCAGTCTTTATCGTGAGTGAAGATTTACGCAGTGATCTACTCAGCCTTAATGCGCTGGACGATAATTGCGTCTACTATCGCACCCAAGCGACCTGCCTAGCGCAACAGACGCAAACCCTCAGCTATCAACTCGAAGTCACACTACAAACATCCGCCCCCCGCAACAACGTGGGTTACCCGCCCTATGACGCCTTTATCTTTGCCAGTGAGCAACGCTACCACGGCGACTACACTGCCTTACACCCAGGCATGGGCTGGCAAACCCACCTCAAACAGCATAGCGGCACCGCACTCATAGATAGCGCGCTCTACAACTCGGTCGACGATGTCTCAAGCGGCAACAACCACTTTGTTAGTGAAAATAATATGCCATGGGCCATCAACCTAGGTGAAAGTTGGCAGCACCCATTGGAGCGCGTCGATCTCAACAACGCCTACAGACAGTTTAAAAACTGGGTAGAAAGTAGCGGTGAACAAAACACCGACTGGCACCAACCACAAAATGCCCGCCCCAATAAAACCGCCACCCACTTGGAGTAAAGCAATGAAGACCCAACTACTTATAAATACGCTTAGCCTACTGCTCATTTCCCTACTATTAACCAGCTGTGGCGGGGGAAGTGAAAACGGCTCTACACCGAGTGAAGCAGAACCCGACATCACCACTAAGATGTTATTTGCCCCAGAGGACTTTGACTTCTCACTAGAGCGTGAACGACAACTCAGCATCGTCAACCCTCACGGTGAGCAAGGTGCCATCCACCTCTACCACGGTATCGACTATGAATTTGCAGATGGCAGTATCGTACCCGACCCACAAACCCGGATCACCAGCATAGATCCCAATAAAAGTGATCTGCTAACGTTATCCTTAAACAAAAACATCACCCAATTAATTTGGCATTGGGTACCAACACAAAGAAATGTAGCCGAGCGAATAGAGGTGATTAAAATTGAAAACAATACAGCGATCTATTTGATACATCTCTGAGAAAAAACCATTTCATAGAAGGATGACACAATAGGGCCTGAATTTAGTTCTGCAACAGCATGAACAGCGGCCCTTTCATCATTACAACCTTCAGGGGAAGAGAGAATAATTCAATTTTTTTCATTATCCACTCCATTCGACAATTTTTGCTGCAAATCACTGGGGGCGATAAACACAAACTCCCGGCGCATTTTAATCATCTTGCATAACCCTAATTCAGAGAGCGACATCAAATCTGTTTGTGCAGTTTGAGTGGTCAGCGGCTTATCCAGAACGACTTCTTTCAATATCAACGCCTACAGAACAGTAAACACATGATTTTTAAGTTATTTTTTTGGTTGCAGATCAATCGCGCGAATAATAAGCCGAATCGCTACCAACACCCCATCCAACTGCTCGTATTGCATATTAAACAACCCTCATATTCCTTTGTACTGTGAATGATGTAATACACAAAAACACTATAATCACACGCACCATCATCATAAATATTTAAAAATTAAGGTATTTATTAGGCATCTCGATTTGAAAGCCCGATAATTATTGCTTAGACTTCTAAGTATACTTCACACTCCATGAGTAACAATTTCGTGATAGAGCAGTGGAAAATGAACCGCCAGGCTGTAAAAGGATCAGGAAAACCCATCTCCCCTATTACAACAAACTATTGTCATTCTATTGTATAGCAGCGCCATCATACTTGATGCTTCTAGTCGTTTTTCTCTAGTGCCGGGTTTCTTTGTCGGCACAAGCAAAGTGCCACTGAATACTATGATCAATCACAAAATCGGCACTGGCAACTGCACTCACACTTCGCTACTCTGGATACGCTCGCTGTGGCAAAGCTGCATGCACAAGGTACGGTTATTGAAATTTTACGTAATCAGCAATATCAAGTTGAATTGGAGAACGGCCTCAAACTTCTGGCTTATACCGCTGACAAGATGCGTCGCTTTCGTATTCGTGTCGTCGAAGACGACAAGGTTAGATTGGAAATCGCGCCTTATGATCTGAGCAAAGGTCGTATCACTTTCCGCGACCGCTTCTAACAAAAAGCAGTCCCTCACAAAAAATATCTGGAGAAACATTTTGGAACTCGGCACAGCGATTTCACTCGCCATCTACTTTATTGTCATGCTCGGAATAGGTATCTACTCATATCGGGTAACCGCTAACGATGTCTCAGGCTATATGCTTGGTGGGCGTAATCTCCGCCCAAGCGTGGCCGCGCTGTCAGCCGGCGCTTCAGACATGAGTGGCTGGATGTTAATGGGCCTGCCAGGCGCGATGTATCTCTCTGGGATGAGCAGTGCCTGGATCGCCATTGGCCTGGTGATTGGCGCCTTTCTCAATTACCTGGTCGTCGCACCACGACTGCGAGTCTATACCGAGGTAGCGAAGGACTCAGTAACCATCCCTGATTATCTGGAGAATCGCTTTAACGACGACACACGGCTGTTACGCCTACTCTCATCGGTGGTAATCATTCTCTTTTTCACCCTCTACACCTCCTCGGGTGTGGTGGCGGGAGGCAAACTGTTTGAAAGCGCCTTCGGCATGAGCTATTACACTGGCCTCTACGCTACCGCGGGCGTAGTGGTCGCCTATACTGTGTTTGGCGGCTTCCTGGCAGTCAGCACCACCGACTTTGTGCAGGGCTGCATCATGTTTATTGCGCTGATTTTGGTACCGCTAGTCGCCTTTACTGAGGTCGGTGGAATAGGTGAAATGAGCAGCCTGGTAAATGGTGTTGACCCGACCATGATGAGCTTGTTTAGCGGCGCGACACTACTCGGCGTAATCTCGGCGATGGCGTGGGGTCTGGGCTATTTTGGCCAGCCCCACATCATCGTACGCTTTATGGCGATCCGCTCGCTGAAAGATGTGAAAACCGCTCGCCGTATCGGCATGAGCTGGATGATTGTAACCATTATCGGTGCGCTGGCAACCGGCCTGGTAGGACTCGCCTATGTACAAAAAACAGGGGTTGAGCTGGCCGATGCGGAGACCATCTTCATCATGCTCTCGCAGACCCTCTTCAACCCACTGATCGCAGGCTTCCTTCTCGCCGCCATACTGGCAGCAATCATGAGCACCATCTCATCCCAGCTATTAGTCACCTCCAGCTCACTCACTGGTGACTTCTACCATATGTTTGTACGTCGGCAAGCCAGCCAGAAAGAACTGGTGTTGGTTGGCCGCATCTCCGTAGTGATTGTTGCACTGGTGGCCATTCTATTAGCCTATGACCGTGAGAGCACCATCCTCTCCCTGGTAGGTAATGCCTGGGCAGGCTTTGGCGCAGCCTTTGGCCCGGTAATCATCCTCAGCCTCTACTGGAAACGCATGACCCTTGCGGGAGCCATCTCAGGCATGCTGGTGGGTGCGACAACCGTACTGGTCTGGATCTATGTTCCTATCACCATCAATGGTGAAAGCCTCAACTCACTAATGTATGAGATCGTTCCTGGCTTTATTCTCTGCACACTTACCATTCTGCTAGTCAGTCGTTTTACAGCAGAGCCCAAAGGCATAGTCATCGAGCAGTTTGATGAAATGACCAGACACATGAACAAGTAGAACAGAAGATGATCTGAAAACAATATCTAAATAAGGATGGCGTTGTGCAAAAGTTCACTGAGATATAAAAATCTCGGTCGCAAGCTTCAGGTGCCGTTGAAAAAAGGCATCGATCTTGTAGATCAAGCCAAACTAAAGCTTGATGGCTATGCCAAGCGCTTTAAGTTCATCATGGGGCATGACATTGGCAAGATCGAATCTGTGGCCGAATGGATGACAAACTTCTTCTGAAGCAGATCCACTCCCGCCCGGAAGGGCCTGAACAAGCCAGCTGCATGATGGTCATGCAGCTGGATGATCAGGTGGGATGGCTAGACAATATGGAAGAGCGATCTCTCTAGAGCGGACAAAAATCCAGCAAAGCATTAGGGGATGCTGAAAATAGCGTCCCCTTTTCGTTTTTAACACCTCTAAGCAGAAAGTCTTCTGCGGTAGCCAAATCAAACCCACTGCAGAGAAACATTTGCCTCCCTTTGCCCAGCAGATAATTGGCTGCTTTCAGCTTCGTCACAATGCCGCCCGTGGCAAATTCATGGGTAGGAGTATGCACCTCGCCTAACGCCTCAGCAGGGATCGAGGAGATATGACTAATAATTTTGGCATCATCAAAATCGACAGGGTTCTTGTCGTAATAGCCATCTATATCACTCAATATCACCAACATGTCTGAGTTGGTATGATATGCAACATGAGAAGCGAGCTGATCATTATCACCAAATAACTGCTCCAACGTGGTGGTAATATCATTTTCGTTCACAATCGGGAGAATATCGTTCTCCAACTGAGCGTCGATAATCTGTTTAAAAATATCGATATGAGTAATCGAATCAAAATCTTCTTCTGTAGTCAGAATCTGGCTGATATCGATATCGTAAATATCAAACAGCTGTTTATAGCTACTCATTAAAATGGGCTGACCCACTGAAGCCAAAACCTTCTTACCCGTTTTTTTCTTTCGATCAAGCCTTAACGCGGTATAACCGGCCGCCACGGCACCAGAAGAGACGAGAATAACTTCATATTGTTCCATTAACTTAACGATCATAGAGACCAAGTTAAGCATGCGCTCTTTCGCGATCGCATTATTTTCAGTTAAAACACTACTGCCAACTTTTAACGTAATACGCTGCACTATAACTCCAAGATAATGAATTATGCATCCAGTCTAACATAGCGGAACATTAGCTTTTACTCCAAAAAAAGACAAAGTAGCAGATTCTAATGGTCACAATACCAGTGATACCCTTCAGGAAATCTACATAGTTGCCGTATCGTCACTGGAAATGAATCAAATATTTAGCGGAAATATCATTCGGTCTTATCAACTAAATAAGTGTCTGCTTTCGCGACTTTTCAGTCATTCGCTCGATAGCAGACATTCAATATCTAGTGTTCCAAAGTCGCCTTCGGGTCAGTTTCAGCCATTCAATCGCAGGCTAACTGCGTGATGGGGTCTCGTCTTGCATTATATATCACAAATTAAAAGCAACTATTAATTGGCCCTTACTCCACCTATTGACACAGTACAGGTATCTGCTTGGGAAGTATTTATGCGCGTAAAACATCTTTCAAATTATGATGTATTGCAAGACGCGAGCCCGTCACTATAAAACACCTTATGAGATGTTTCACAAAGCATGTGGTGCACTTACAGATTGAATGTGGCAAGGCCATACCCAGCTATTCATTCTTGTTAACTGTCTTAAAGCTCATTGAACTCCTCCAGCCATTCGATGAAAGAATCAGATACTTTTTTAACCGTACAAAGACCTTGATCATAAAACCATACGGGTAGGTCTTTTTGCTTGTTCACACAATCCGTAAGCTTGAAACAAAACATGTTCCCCTTGCTGTCAGAGGCAAACAAAACATGCCCCTTGGGCATGCCCGTCATTTCATACAATTTTGATAGCGAAGAGACATCCTCCAGGCTCAAGAAGTCTTGCACCTCAGAGATATCCGAACCCAACTCAATGATTTTAGTGAACACATTCGGCGTGTGCACCAAACCATAGGTAGAGAGTAAATATTTATACGAGTCCGGCAAAAAAGCATTCAGCCTAGATTCAAGCTCTGCAATATCATCACCAGCTATTGGCACCATGGAGTTTTTACTACCCCAATTTTTTGCAAATAGATCGATGCTATTCATTTAGGAATACTCCAAGGAATCTGTGAAATTCAACATACGCGGTAGTGGCCACTACAAGCGCTTTGCTAGGGATTGTACTAATAAACGCTATTTTACACGAAAAGGGAGAACCCTTTTCTCAACTTCCGCTATGCGCCGTTGTTTTTGCTCCGACCCAACAATCCTAGATCACCACAGGCAACACACTCACCACCACACACCAAGCAACTACCCACAGTGGCGAAAGTCGCCATACCGCCAGCAGGGCATAGGCCACCACACAAACCGCCATGTCATAGCCAGTGAGAATGGACGAGGTAAAGATCGGGTCATACAGCACCGCCCCCAGCAGGCCCACCACCGCAGCACTGGCACCTGCAATGGCATTAATGGCCAGTTGATTAGCAGAAACCCTCTGCCACATGGGTAGTACTGCTGCAAGCAGAAGGAAACCGGGGAGGAATATCGCTAACAGTGCTACCGAGGCACCTATCCAGCCCTCATGGCCAGAAGGAATCAGCGCACCAAGATAGGCCGCAAAGGTAAACATAGGGCCGGGTACCGCTTGCGTAGCACCGTAGCCCGCGAGGAACTCTTCACTAGAAATCCAGCCCGGGGAAACCGTGAAGCTCTCCAGGAACGGGATCACCACATGGCCACCGCCAAACACCATGGCTCCTGCACGATAAAATGCATCGAAAATGGCTACTAGCCCGGTTTGTGGTGCCAAGAGTGGCAGCAATAGCAGCAATGCGACAAAGAGACCCAGCAACAGCGAGCCGAAGCGCAGCCCATAGTTGACCTTGATCTGATCAGTGTTGGCCGTGAGGGTTTCACGACAGTAAAGCGCGCCAACCACTGCACCAATCAACACAAAGAGAACCTGAAACCAGACAGCATCCACCAATAACAACGCGGCGGCGGTAAGCACCGCGATGCTTCTGCGTAAGGTATCCGGGCAGAGCTTCTTATACATACCCACCACAGCATCGGCAACCACCACACAGGCCACCAATCACCGCCATCCCGACAGTGCCTGATAGCAACGGCAGAAGCGAGGCAAAACCAAATAACAACAGTGCCGAGGGAAGGGTAAAGGCGATAAAAGCCGCTAACGCCCCCAACCAACCAGCACGAATCAGCCCCAAGGCAAAGCCCACCTGACTACTCGCCGGACCAGGGATAAACTGGCAGATCGCGATCAGCTGAGCGAACTGACTGTCACTCACCCACCTCTGGCGCTCAACCAACTCCTTGCGGAAATAAGCAATATGGGCAATAGGACCTCCGAACGAGGTAAAGCCCAGCTTGAGGAAAGCGAGGAATACACTCAGAGAGTTAGGATTATTTAATTGTTTTTCTGCCATTTAAAACTTTTTTCTAGGTTTAAGTGAGGTTCTGGATGGGTTAATTATACAACAGTTAAATGACTGTTATTAGGGTGTTGCCAGTGAAGGTGTAAGGGGGATGAATGGCTGTTGTTTGGGGTATTACACTGCCCCCAATGCCAGTAATTTAAGCCACTTACTACTTGTCATCACGAGGAGGTACGACGAAGTGATCTCCCAAACAACGTGATAAAGCCTAGGCTTGGTGGTTGCTTCACTTCGTTCGCAATGACAATCCTCCTTAACTTACTGGCATTGACTCTGCCCCTATTGATTCACCCTTTTTTCCAAACTCTCCTCCCCAGGGTATTGACCAATGCACCGGCAACAATCAAACCACCACCGACCCAAGTCCAAAGAGTAGGAATTTCTGCAAAGAACACCCAGCCAAGTATCACGGCAAAGACCACTTGTATGTAGGAATATGCAGTCGCCTTTCCTGCTCCTTCCGTTTGCATCGCCTTAGTAAGGCCGACCTGTCCAACTTGAGTAAACACACCAACCAATATCAACAGCAGCAGAGCTGTTAAATCGGGCATAACAAAACTCTCACCCGGCAACAGTATCGATAGCGGTAAAGCGATGAGAGGAAAGTAGAAAATAATCACCGAGCTATCTTCCGTTTGGCTAAGCTTTCTCACCAACACATATGCAATAGCACTGCCTATAGCCCCCAATAGACCGATTGAAACCGAAAACCAAGGTAACGCCACACTCTCCTGTTGTTGAAAAAACAGGCTGGGGTTAACCATAAGGGCCAAACCTATCAATGACAGCAGGATGCAGATTAAGGTGGAAATATGAATTCGCTCTTTAAGAAACAGCAGAGCAATGACAGCGGTAAATGCAGGGTGCATATACTGAATTAAAGTTGCCTCAGCGAGTGGTAACGCCACAATGGCATAGTAAACACAGATTAACGCAAAAGATCCCACCACGCCTCGAGCCGCCAGCAGCACCTTGTTGCCACCCAGCAGAGAGATACCTTTTCGCTTTACATCCAAATAGCAAAGCATCAAAGAGACTACAGCCCTCGCGGCAATAATCTCCATCAGCGGAATACCGTACTGACTCACCTCTTTGACACAGGCAGCCATCAATGCAAAGCCCAATGCTGATAACAGCATGTAGCGAACACCAATGGGATAGAGCGTGTTTAGATTTGAAGACATAGTGAGTCAAAAAGAGTACGTGATAGCATTATAGAAAATTGGGCGTTCTGAAGGTCAAGTACGCCTCCCCTGCTCATTGTACCCTGCCTGTCATCACTTTGGCTGACGTAATCACCATCTCCCAGACCATCTCAGTGATCTAAGTGTTTTTTAAATGATGGATGTCCCGATTCTTTCTCGGGCTAGGCGATAAAGAGTCATTTGATAGAGTAGGATGGGATCAATTTACTCTAACCCCACTGGTTGAGTTATTATCACGTTATTGGATGTTTAAGGAGATGTGAAGATGAGTGCAAAGTCATCAGAATTAAAAAAGTGGATGCGTTTAGGTGGATTGTTTATATCAGCCGTAATTTTTCTTGCAGCAATCGTTGCCGCACTGATTGAAGGCGACGCGGTATATTTAATCTGTATATTA
>Ga0316204_10009173_pt1 | contig 13346 bp, 11 predicted proteins | sample 6monrhotite_MG_2_FD_205661 | JGI IMG/M metagenome (GOLD analysis project Ga0316204, IMG submission 205661) | Microbial mat bacterial communities from mineral coupon in-situ incubated in ocean water Damariscotta River, Maine, United States -... | ecosystem: Environmental > Aquatic > Marine >... | reverse complement strand
CTAATATTGATAAGCGCTCTGAAAACATGATTATTGAAATCATTCAAGAAGCCTATCCTGATCACAGTATCCTAGCTGAAGAAGCAGGTGCAATTGCTGGTGATGAAACGACTTGGATTATTGATCCTCTTGATGGCACCAACAACTTTCTCTATGGTCAACCGCACTTCTGCGTATCAATCGCAGTAATGGAAAATAACCGTATTCAACACGGTGTGGTTTATGATCCTGTTCGTGATGAGCTGTTTACAGCTAGTCGCGGTCGTGGTGCTTCACTGAATAATTCTAGAATCAGAGTTAAGCCAACTAAAACAGTTGAAGGCAGTATGCTAGGAACAGGTTTCCCGTTCCGCGAATCAGATGACTTAGATACCTATATGGACGTCTTCAAAGACTTTATGGGCCGATGCCGTGATATTCGCCGCCCAGGTTCTGCTGCGCTTGATCTGTGCTATGTAGCGGCTGGTCGATACGATGGTTTTTGGGAGTTTGGTTTAAGTATCTGGGATATGGCTGCAGGCGCGCTCATCGTTGAAGAAGCCGGCGGTATCGTTGATGACACTAAAGGACGTCAGAAGTACCTCGAGTCAGGCGATATCATCGCTGCTCCACCTAAGCTATTCAAAGAAATGGTCCAAACCATCCGCAAATACAAATAACCCAATACATGTAGGTCGGCCTTTAGGCCGACGCGGTACTGGCAATACGAATGATTGTTTTGTCGCCCTAAAGGACGACCCACAGGGATCGAGATAAGTGTAGGTCGGTCTTTAGGCCGACGCGGTGTTGGCAAATGAACGATTGTTTTGTCGCCCTAAAGGGCGACCTACAAAGGGTTAAGGCATTAACTGATCTTGATCTGCGCCTTCTTTTTCAATCTCTGGTGGCATCAAATCTTCCTTCGAAATACCCAGTTTCAAAGCCACTGTACTCGCAACATAGATTGAAGAATAAGTACCAATAACAACACCAATCAGTAGCGCTGTTGCAAAGCCATGAATCAATTCACCACCTTTCAAGAATAGCGCAACCAATACAACAATGGTTGTAAAGGAAGTAATCATGGTTCTTGAAATCGTTTGGTTTAAAGAACGGTTAATAATTTCATAGGCTCCGCCCTTTCGCATCTTTAAGAAGTTCTCACGTATTCGGTCAAAGATAACAATGGTATCGTTGAGCGAGTAACCAATAACGGCCAGCAATGCAGCTAATACAGTTAAATCAAACTCTAAACCCAATATTGAGAACGCACCGAGTGTAATGGTCACATCATGCGCTAATGCCGCGACTGAACCGACAGAGAATTTCCATTCGAAACGAATGGCAACATAAATCATGATACAGATTAATGCTACCAACATGGCTAAACCGCCCTGCTCCGTTAACTCTTGTCCAACACTCGGGCCCACAAATTCGATGCGTCGCATTTCTACATCAGCATTTAACGATTCAAGTGATGCCTTGACCTTGTTACCAACCTCTTCGTTTTTCATGTTTTTGATTGGTGCAAGACGTACCGTGACATCACGACTAGAGCCAAAGTATTGAACAACGGCACCAGAAAAACCATCAGCAGAAAGTTGGCTACGGATTTGTTTAAGATCAGCATCCTGTTGGTAGCCAACTTCAACCAACGTACCGCCAGTAAAGTCTAAACCAAGGTTTAGAAATCGAGTACTGAGTGAAAAAACAGAGGTCACTAACAATACAATTGATAGTACCATCATGTACTGTCTAATTTTGAGAAAGTCCACATTTAAGGGACCGATTAAATTCATCATATTAATGTCCGCCTAAATATATAATTTGTTAACTTTTCTACCACCATACACAAGGTTCACGACGGCTCGTGAGCCCATAATGGCAGTAAACATAGAGGTTAAAATACCAATGGATAAGGTAACCGCAAAGCCTTTAATTGGCCCGGTACCTACTGCAAACAATATTATTGCTGCAACCAAGGTGGTGATATTGGCATCTGCGATGGTTGATAATGCTTTATCGTAACCATTATGTATTGCTTGCTGCGCTGACGTTCCAGCACGGAGCTCTTCTCGTATTCGTTCGAAGATCAATACATTAGCATCCACAGCCATACCAACCGTCAGCACAATACCAGCAATACCCGGTAAGGTTAGCGTTGCTCCAGGAATCAATGACATAACTGCCACAATTAGGAACAGGTTAGTCACCAAAGCAACATTGGCCACTAAACCGAATAAACGGTAGTAAATCAACATAAATATAAGCACTGCGGCCATACCAATTTGAATAGATAACATACCTAATTCAATATTTTCCTGACCCAAGCTTGGTCCGATGGTTCGTTCTTCAACGATTTGTATCGGAGCCGTTAAAGCACCAGCACGTAGCAACAAGGCTAAGTCATGGGCTTCTTTTTGGGAATCTAGACCAGTAATTCTGAATCGGTTACCAAGGGTTGTCTGAATGGTTGCAACGTTAATGACCTCTTCTACTTTACGAGGTGGCTGTGCAATCATCTTGCCGTCTTTTTCAACATAGTCTGTCTTGTACTCAATAAAGACTGTGGCCATCGGCTTTTGGATATTACGGCGTGAAGAGTTGCTCATCTTATTACCGCCCTTACTATCAAGAACGATATTAACCTGAGGCATGCCATTTTCATCTATGCCAGAGTTGGCATTAACAATATGGTCTCCGGTAACAATAATATCTTTATAAAGTAATTGTGGATTACCTTGTCGGTCAGAAATAAGCTCAGAATTTCGAGGTACTCTTCCACGTACAGCATCATTAACATTTCTGTCTTGATTAACCATTCTGAATTCTAACGAGGCTGTGGTTGAAATAATCTTTTTCGCCTGTGCCGAATCCTGTACACCAGGAAGTTGCACAACAATACGTTCTGGCCCCTGACGTTGGATTAGTGGCTCAGCAACACCGAGCTGATTAACACGATTTCTTAAGGTAGTAATGTTTTGACGTACAGCATCATCACGAACAGTTCTTAATTGTGCCGTACCAAAATAGGCGCGGAAGTCGTAACTGTCTGAACTGTCTTCTGTTTCAAATGTGAGTTCTTGATATCTGGAGCGTAAATACTCATAAGCAGTATCTCTGTCTTCAGCACCTCTAAAGCGAACAACCACTCCACCGTTTGGATCACGACTTATCGGTCTAAGGTATCGAAGCTTCTGTTCTCTTAACTCGTCTTTAAAGTCAGAGATGTGTTGACTCTCACGCTTATCAATGGCTGTTTTCATATCTACTTCCATGAGGAAGTGGATACCACCACGTAAGTCCAGACCAAGTTTCATTGGGCTCGCGCCAAAATTTCGTAACCAATCAGGCGTCGCGGGAGCGAGGTTCATGGCTACGGTATAGCTTTCAGCACCATAGGCATCACGAATTGCTTTATCAACAGCATAATGAGCAGAGAGTTGCTTCTCAGTGTCCTCAAAACGAACAATGATGGCCTTCTCATTACGCTCAAGACCAATGTAATGAATCTTCGAATCATCTAAGATACTGACAACAGAGTTTTCTACATCAGCACTGAGTTGTGCATCTCTTTGAGGAGATATCTGTAACGAAGGATCTTCACCATAATAGTTTGGCAACGCATAGATTACACCTATAACGAGCACAAACACCACCAACAGATACTTCCATATCGGGTAGGTATTAATCGGCCTGTTCGTGGCCATGGGGTTATTCAACATTTAAACAGCCTATGGTTATTTAGATTTCAGAGAGCCTTTAGGTAATACGGTAGAAACAGCATGGCGTTGTATGGTTACTTCTATATTCTCAGCAACTGTCAACTGTACAAAGCTGTCACCAACCTTAGCAATTTTACCGGCTAATCCGCCATTGGTTACCACTTCGTCGCCCTTTTGAATTGCTTCCACCATGGCTTTATGTTCTTTAGCGCGTTTTGATTGCGGTCTAATCAACAAGAAGTAAAAAATAAGACCAAAAACAACCAACATTAATAAGCTACCCATTGGAGAGCCGCCTTGAGCACCTGCACCAGCAGCTAAAACAGTAGAAGAAAACATAACTTACATACCTCTTTTTATTATATATATGATTACAATGATGACCTTAGGCCATCCTAATTCTTAAGTTCAGGAACCGGTCTGCCCAGACCCTGATAAAATTGTTCGACAAAGTCGGCTAATGTACCCGTTTCAATCGCCTTACGCAAACCCTTCATCAGGCTTTGGTAATAGTGTAGATTGTGGGTTGTGGCTAATCTAGATGCCAAAATCTCATTACATTTGAAGAGATGATACAAATACGCTCTAGAATAGTTACTACAGCAGTAACAATCGCAGTCGCTACTAACGGGTCCAGTATCTACTTTATGGGGACTATTTTTGATTCTTACAACTCCATCGGAAGTAAATAAGTGCCCATTACGCGCATTTCGAGTGGGCATGACACAATCAAACATATCAATTCCACGCCTAACAGACTCAACAAGATCCTCAGGTTTACCGACACCCATTAAATATCTAGGCTTGTTGGTCGGCATTTTAGGTGCGGTGTGATTCAAAATACGCATCATATCTTCTTTAGGTTCACCAACTGAAAGACCACCAATGGCATAACCATCAAAATCTAACTCGACCAATGCCGCCAGTGATTCATCTCTTAAATCTTCGTACATGCCACCCTGCACGATTCCAAAAAGTGCTGATGGATGATCGCTATGGGCTTTTGAGGAACGATCAGCCCATCGCAAGCTTAACTGCATTGACTCACGTGCTTCTTGGTGCGTTGCAGGATATGGCGTGCATTCATCAAATATCATAATAATATCTGAACCTAATTCATGTTGTACCTGGATAGAGCGTTCAGGATCTAAAAAGATTTTACTGCCATCAATTGGTGAACGAAAATCAACACCCTTCTCAGTAATTTTTCTCATACTGCCTAGACTAAAGACCTGAAAGCCGCCTGAATCAGTTAATATGGGACCAGACCAATGCATAAAGTCATGCAAGTCACCATGGCTTTGAATAACCTCTGTACCCGGTCGAAGCATTAGGTGAAAAGTATTGCCTAGAATTATCTCAGCGCCGGTTTCAACAATTTCCTCAGGTGTCATTGCCTTAACTGTGCCATAGGTTCCAACCGGCATGAAGGCAGGCGTTTGTACCGTACCACGGTCAAATACCAATTCGCCGCGACGCGCTCTGCCATCTTCTGCGATCAAATTAAATTTCATCAATCTCTCCGCTAGCGGTTAAAAACATGGCATCGCCATAGCTAAAAAACCGGTAGTTATTCTCAACAGCCTCTTTATAGGCATGCTTTATATTCTCTTGGCCAGCAAAGGCGCTCACCAACATAATTAGTGTTGATTCTGGCAGATGAAAATTTGTAATCATTGCATCCACCACGTTAAATTTATATCCAGGATAAATAAATATATCCGTATCGCCAGACATAGCAGTTAGTTCGCCACTGCGGCAGGCTGACTCTAATGTTCTTACTGAAGTCGTACCAACAGCGATTATTCTACCACCCTTAGTCTTGGTATCTTTAATGCGTTGCACCAAGTCTTGATCAATTTCAAACCATTCTGTGTGCATCTTATGGTCGGCGATATCATCAGCACGAACCGGCTGAAATGTACCCGCACCTACGTGCAATGTTACAAACCCAGTATCTACACCCTTAGCTTTAAGCGCTTCTAGAATTTCATCAGTAAAATGCAGACCTGCAGTCGGTGCCGCTACAGCTCCTTCCTGTTCAGCATATACGGTTTGATAACGCTCTTGGTCACGCTCATCATCAGGTCTATCGATATAGGGTGGTAAAGGCATATGACCAAACTTCTTCAACAACTCCAGCAAGTTTCCACTGAGTGATTCAAGTAGATAAAAATCATCCTTCCTACCGGTTACTTTAACCTGTATACCGGGCTCAAATTCAATAATAGTATCTGGTTTAGTTTTATTGCTCGCTTTGATATGAGCAATCGCTTCGGTATCAGATAATATGCGTTCTATTAAGATCTCTACTTTGCCACCCGATAGTTTTTGCCCAAAGGCTCTGGCCGGTATTACTTTGGTATTGTTAAAAACAATCAAATCTTGCGCTTTAACGAGATCCAGAATATCCTCAAATGAACCATGATTAATGACACCGCTGGTTCCATTTAACTGTAAAAGTCGACTTGCTGAACGCTCCGCTAATGGGTAACGTGCAATTAACTCATCAGGTAAGTTAAAATGAAAATCTCTGCGTTGCATACTAGTGACTCTTAACTGGCTTGATAACCAAGGATAGCGGACTATACAGAGGCATAGAAGCCTAGTCAAACTAGACCAATTAGATAGCGAATCTATTTGTAATAATTAGCGTATAAGGAAACACTTTGAATACACCATTGATAACGACAGTAATTACTCCAGATCCTGAAAGCAATATTCTTTCTCAAGAGGAAATTACCCGCATCAGAGATAATTCAAATAGTGGTATAAAGAATACCTTTAAAAAATGTGCACTCGCTGTATTGAATAGCCTTGATCATGATGTAGATATCCGAGAACTTAATAAATTATTAGATATTTTCGACATTGAAGTGCTGCAACTCGATAGAGGCATAAAACTAGAAATCACCAATGCCCCGGCCCATGCCTTTGTCGATAATGAAATGGTTAAAGGTATTAAAGAGCATTTATTTTCAGTATTGCGTGACATAGTGTACGTAGACCAGGAACGAAGAATTAACCCTGACTTTGCATTCTCCGATGGTCATGGCACTACCAATGCTATCTTTAATATTCTCCGCAATGCCCGTGCGATGAAGCCTGGTGTTTACCCAAATAAGGTCGTTTGCTGGGGTGGCCATTCTATTTCTAATCAAGAATACGACTATACTGTAGCCGTGGGATACCATCTGGGTTTAAGAGGCCTAGACATTATCACTGGCTGTGGTCCAGGTGCAATGAAAGGTCCAATGAAAGGTGCCTTGGTCGGACAGAGTAAACAACGACTATATAAAGGCCGTTTTATAGGAATTACCGAACCGGGTATTATCGCTGCTGAATCGCCCAATCCAATCGTCAATGAATTGATTATCATGCCTGATATCGAAAAACGTATGGAATCATTCCTCCGACTTGGACACTGCATCGTCATATTTCCCGGCGGTGTAGGTACCATGGAAGAGCTATTATTTATCTTAGGTGTTCTGTTGGATGACCAAAATAAAGACATCCCTTATCAAGTAATTCTAACCGGTAACAAACAATCTGAACGTTATTTGGAGCGCGTCGACAGCTTTATTCGTTCAAGTCTAGGAATTGAAGCAAGCAACCGTTATCAAATCATTATTGGTGATGCCGAAACTGTTGCCAAAGAAGCGCAGAAAGGCATGCAGGAAGTTACCCAATATCGAAAGTTAATGGATGATGCCTTCCATTTTAATTGGCGTTTACACATTGATACGATGTTTCAGAAACCATTTGAAGCGACTCATGAAAATATGGCATCTCTATCACTACAAAAGGATCAGGACAAACACAAACTAGCGGCCAATCTAAGAAATCTTTTCTCAGGAATTGTAACGGGCAATGTTAAGGAAGCGGGTATTAATGCCATTGAGCAGCATGGCCCCTATCAACTATCAGGAAATGCGGAACTTTGTCATGGCATTGACGAACTATTAGAGAGCTTCATACGCCAGAATCGCATGAAGTTAAACGGTGAAAATTATCAACCTTGTTATGAGTTTGTAGAACAAGCTAAGTAACTATAGTAGATACTAAGCTGTTGTAGTAGAAAGTCGTTCTGCAGAGCGGCACTCTTCTACGTAGCCGTAGCCATGCTTTTGCCAGATAGCAATGGTTTCTCCACCACCAGTAACGATTCTGATTTCATTATCAATATCATTCTGTAGCGTATTCGTCATGTAGGTTGTGACGTACTTTTTCCATTCTGACAACTGATGGAACTCTTTAAAACTTTTTAGACCTGCTCTCATCCCTTTTCCTTAAGATTTATAAAACATTGCATCGATATTATCATAAAAATTTTCAATTTTGTTCAATCTTCATCCAATTAATTGGCTCAAATTAGATATATTTTGAATGCTAGGAAGTAAGCAACATTGGTACTAGTTGAAGTAATGTATTGCATAGTTATTTCAACTTCTTGATTTTAAAATAATTCTGTTTAAATGATATCCTATATGGTGATAATGAGGCACTGATTTTGAATTAATTACAATTATTTTAATAACAGAAAATAGTTGAGCCTTTGACATGTTAATTAGATTTCTCTCATATAAATCAGTCTTACCAACAAGCGCCGGTTTCATTTATAATAACGCCTCAAATGAAACAACATCTTTGACTTATTTTGTTTTTGCTAAGTATTTTAATGACTTAGCTGTCATCTATGTCATAACTTAGGTTGCTACTAGCATCTATAAACTGTACTTAACGCTATAAAAATGAAAGATACTCTATATTCAACCGAACAATCGCGACTTAAGCCGTTTGATTTTAATCAGGATGTGGCTGAAGTGTTTGACGATATGATTAAACGCTCTGTCCCTGGTTATGAAATTATCATCCAACAAATTGCCACGCTAAGTCGACAGGTCGCAAAGCCCAATACAAAAATCTATGATTTAGGTTCTAGTTTAGGTGCAGCAGTTTTAGCAGTTAGGCGAAGTTTGGAAGATCCGAGTATCGAAATTATCGCCGTTGATAAATCCAAGGCAATGATTGATAAAAGCCGGCAATTATTAGGTGCTTATCATTCAGAAATGCCAGTGCAATTATTAGAAGACGATATTCTTAATATTGAGATAAATAACGCTAGCTTAGTGATTATGAATTTCACATTACAGTTCTTACCACTTGAACAACGTGACCTATTGATAAAACGAATTTATCAAGGTTTGAACTCAGGAGGCGTGTTGGTTCTATCTGAAAAAATCACCTTTACAGATAATGACATAGACAGATTGATTACAGCATTACACCAGGACTTTAAACGCAGCCAAGGCTATAGCGAATTAGAAATCAGTCAAAAAAGAGATTCACTTCAGGATGTCTTGATCACCGAAACTTTATCAGAGCACAAATCTCGCTTGAATCAGTCAGGATTTTCATCCTCTGAGGTTTGGTGTCAGCAATATAACTTTGCTTCTATGGTGGCTATTAAATGATCGATTTATCAGAGCTATTGGATGATATCAAGGGAACGGAGTTAGAAGATTGGTCGGCACAACTACCACAACTCATTGAGGAAGTATTGGCCCAGTACACCCATGGTGATTTAGATGAGTGGTTAAAAGTGATTGATTCTCTACCCACTATTGAAGCACAGAAAATAGAACTACAGGAACAAGTTAGACTGACTACAGCTGCGTTAGATGAGGATATAAAGCAGGGTATTATCGATAAATTAAAGCTGTTTCATCCTTGGCGCAAAGGCCCGTTTCATGTTCACGGAATTGATATCAATACAGAATGGCGATCGGATTGGAAATGGGATCGTATCGCACCGCATCTAAGCCCTTTGAAAGGACGAACAATCTTAGACGTAGGCTGTGGTAATGGTTATCACCTATTTCGAATGCTGGGTGAAGGAGCCAAACTTGCCATTGGTATTGATCCTTCGCAGAAGTTCCTTGCTCAATTTTTGTCGCTCAAGCACTTTACTGGTTCATTACCGGCGCATCTTTTGCCTCTAGGGATAGAACATATGCCGAGGCTAAAAGCCTTTGATACAGTCTTTTCTATGGGCGTTCTTTATCATCGACGTTCTCCGATCGATCATATACAACAACTTAAAACCCTAGTCAGAAAAGGTGGTGAGTTAATTATAGAAACCTTAGTTGTTGATGGTGATGAGAATACCGTGCTTGTTCCCAAAGGCCGTTATGCACAAATGCGTAACGTCTGGTTTCTCCCTTCCATTAAGGCCTTAGCGCGTTGGTTAGCGCGATGTGATTTACATCAGATAAGAATGGTCGACTGCAACCAAACCAGTATTGAAGAACAACGAGCCACTGAGTGGATGCATTTTCATTCCCTTGAGAATTACTTAGATCCTAATGATCACAATAAAACTATAGAAGGCTACCCTGCTCCTAAACGAGCCACTTTTATTGCTAAGGTTGTGGATTAGGTTAATTAGAAGCTGAGCTAGGCTGACTTTCATTCAAACTATTAATATTACCTTTTAACGGGTATACAAAACATTAATCTGGATTACTCCAGATTGGATCAAGCTTAGCCAACCAAATAAATTCCCAAGATTGTAATCTCATTAGAATGCGCTTTGCTTCAATATCTTTTCCAGATAATTTCAAATATCTAGCTTCATTATATAACTTACCCTGTATATTTTGAGATGAAGCAGGTAACTCCTGGATAAAATCTTTAAACTCTTTCAAATGGATTTCAGCTTTATTGGTAAGATTCCTTTGCTTAAAACAATAAGCAAGATTTAGGCCGTGAGAAAGGCCAACATCATAATCATGTATGCTTACATTCAATTTTTTAGTTTTGATAAATGTTTTTTGATATTGTGCAATTGTTATCTCACAATTGTTCTGAAAATAAGCCGTTGTTGCGAGGAGTCTATTAAAATTATCATTCCGAGGATGTTTAATTATTAGTTCCTTAACTTCATTCTCAAACTGAGTCAGAGAAGATTGAGCAAGGTTTAATATCAAATCGAGTTTAAGCAAATAATAATTTCCGGCACTAATATTTTTAAGCGCTGAAATTTTAGATTTTGCTTCTTCATATCTACCTGAAGCTAGCTCAATAAAGGCGGCATTTAGATTAACATAAAAATTCTTGCCTTTGCTCAAATCCGTAGCAATCTCAGTGAAATGTTGGCTCTGTTTCAGATCACCTTTAAGTTTATAGGTTCTCGCTATACCTAAGGAACATGAGTACTCGTTAGGCAATATATTTTGGCAGTGTTTATAGTGCTCTTCAGCTTCATTAAGTCTCCCTAATTTCATTAAGCTATCGCCTACCCCAAAATTAGTAATCGGCGAAAGTGGATCCATTGATAAGGCAATTTGAAATTGCTCTAATGCTTCTTCAATGCGTCCTGAATTCCATAACAAAAAACCATAGTTATGTCGTGCAAAACGCAAAGCGGGCTTAAGTTCAATTGCTTTTATAAAGTTCTCTTCGGCAACTTTATAATTGTACTGATAGACCTTCATCAATCCTCGTACTGAGAAAGCTTCGGCTAGATTAGGTTCTAATTCCAGGGCACGGTCTATAGCTTCAGAAGCTTTTGCAACAGTTTCTCTGATAGAGCCAAAGTTATATTGGTAGAGCAAAAGATGCGCCGCTGCCACACCTGAATGAGCTAGAGCATAATTTGGTTCGAGTTCAATCGCTTCTTGATAGAGCTTCAGTGCTTTTTGAAGGTTTTGTATCTCGACACTCTTCATGTAAGCCTGTGCCAAAAGAAATTTCTTATAAGCTTCAGATGATTTTGGATGGCTACGCTTTTGTATTACTTGATTTGTTGTATTTATGGCATTGGGGCTTATTAATGCCGAAATTTTAGTTGCGATAAACTCTTGTGTCTCTAGTATATTTGAATCTTTGAGATGATCGAACGTTTTAGACCAGATGTGAAAGCCTTTCAAGCTATCTATCAACTGAACAGTAACACGTGACTCTGTGTTATTTTGCCGAATGCTGCCTTCTATCAGGTATCGTACGCCGAGAATAGCAGCAATTTCTCTAATATCTTTTTTAGTATTTTTAAATACTCCAGAGGATGTACGCGCAGTGACTCTAAGATTAGGATCTAATGCCAGTTGATGAATTAGTTCTTCAACCAGACCCTCAGCATAAATTTCAGTCTGCTGTTCGGTGTCGAAAACATCAAAGGGCAAAATGGCAATTGTTTGATGTTTATCTTCCACTTCTGATGGTTCAAATGGTTTAGTATATTGAAACAATATGATAGCTACGATAAATATGGCAACCATGTTTGTTAGTAAAATACGTTTATTTTTGAATATACTACTTTGTGACTGACTTTTACTTGAAGCAGAATTATCGGATGAAGTGCTAGCATCAGCAGGCTCTTCAACATCATGCCAGACTACCGGTGCAATTAAACGATAACCTTGTTTTGGAATAGTTTCGATATAGCGTCTAGGCGACTTAGTATCACCTAATGATTTTCTGAGGATTGCAACGGTATTATTTAAAACTTCACTAATTACTGTTTCGGACCAAACAGCATTCAACAACTCATCACGTTTGATTACTCGCCCTTGATTTTTAGCCATAAAAACAAGAATTTGCATTATTTTTGGCTCTAAATGTGTTTCTTGGCCAGTAGAATTTATAATGGTATTGCTATTGGGCAAAACTGTATATTCATTAATTGTGAATTTCTGAATTGTCAATGAATGCCCTTAAGTTTATATTGCCTACTAGAGGTAGAATAAACAGATTTGTTTATAAAGTCGACACCCGATTTAATGTCGTAATAAACACTTCTTCAATAATAAGAAATGCATTACTCTTATCAAGATTTTGGATCAGATAAAACAAGTTCCCGTACCAGCAAGTCCACAATAGCCAGCAGGATTTTTATCTAAATACTGCTGGTGATATTCTTCTGCTAGCCAATACTTCAAGTCATAACAGAGCTCGGTAGATATTTCACCGTATCCATCTTGAGTTAATTTGGTCTGATATTCAGTGAGGGTCTTATCTACGATTGGCATTTGTTGTTCTGTGTAAGCCCCAATCAATGAACGATACTGGCTGCCAATATCATTACCCTGTCTATTACCCTGTGTTGGATCGTGATTTTCCCAAAACTTAACCATAAGCTGTTCAAAGCTTATCTGTTCTGGGAAGTAGACCACTTCAACGACCTCTGAATGTCCTGTGGTGCCATTACAGACGCTTTTATAGTCTGGTGCATCAACATGCCCTCCAGCATAGCCTACCGTTGTTCTGTAGACGCCTTCGAATTGCCAAAATAATCGTTCCACACCCCAAAAACAGCCCATACCAAATAACACACGCTCAGCATTCTCAGGAATTTCACCTTCTAACGGAATATTGAAGATTGTATGCATCATTGGAATGTCCCTTTAACCAAAACTGCACCATCTTTAACCATAACCTGACCTTTGGCGATGACTGTTTCTATATTGAGTGTATCTGGATTCAATAAGACGCAGTCCGCATCATGATTAAGTGAAAGGCTGCCTTTATTTTTCAAACCCAAGACATGGGCTGGAGATTGAGTAATCACTTGAATTGCTGTCTCTAACGGTATGTCCTGTTCCAAAATGGCTTTTTGGACTTCAGTATATAAACTCGCTTCCT
>Ga0316204_10009168_pt1 | contig 13351 bp, 9 predicted proteins | sample 6monrhotite_MG_2_FD_205661 | JGI IMG/M metagenome (GOLD analysis project Ga0316204, IMG submission 205661) | Microbial mat bacterial communities from mineral coupon in-situ incubated in ocean water Damariscotta River, Maine, United States -... | ecosystem: Environmental > Aquatic > Marine >... | reverse complement strand
CAAGAGAAATAAAAGAAATTAATATAGAAGACCTGTAATGCTAGAAAAATACCGAAAAGAAATCGATCAACTTGATAAAGAAATTATTGATAAATTAAAGGAGAGATCAAAAATGGCAACTCACATTGCCATAGAAAAGTTAAAAACTAAATCACCACTTTTCAGACCAGACAGGGAACAAGCCGTATTAGACAAAGTTGCCAAAATGGCGAATGAATATTTAGAGGCAGAGTCTTTGAAAAATATTTATCGCGAGATAATGAGCGCCACCTTGAAATTAGAAGGAGACCTTAAGGTGGGTTACTTGGGACCACAAGGTTCTTTTACTCACCAAGCAGCACTTAAAAAATTTGGTCACAGTGTTAGTTTAATCTCTAATACTACCATTGAAGAAATATTTGAGAATGTTCAAAATAATAAACTAGTTTATGGTGTTATTCCCCTAGAGAACTCTGTTGAAGGAATAGTTAATGAAGCACTCGATAATCTTATTGACTTTGACACTTATATATATTCCGAAATTGATTTGTCAATAGTACATAACCTTGTTGGCAATACAAATTTAGCATTATCAGAAATTACGCAGTTTTATACTCATCTTCAATCTTACCGTCAGTGTAAGAAGTGGATCAAAAACAATTTACCCAATGCCACTTGGAAAGGAACAACGTCTAATTCTAAGGCAGTTGAGATAGTAAAAGAAATTAATGATGAAAAAATTGTAGCCATTGCTCCAAAAGAAGCTGCAGAATATTTTGAAGTACCAATACTAAAAACAAATATAAATGATTATGCGAATAATTATACACGTTTCATTGTTATCGGCAAGGACAAAGCCTTGCCAGGAAAGAAAAATCGGACATCTGTGATATTTAATTTATCAAATGACCCTGGATCATTATTTGATATCATTAAACCATTGTACCAGGCAGGAATTAATCTTACCTGTATTGAGTCTCGCCCTGGCAAAGAAAGGTTGTGGAGTTATATTTTTTATCTAGAGTTTGAAGGACACATAAAAGATAAAAAAATAGAAAAAATACTTAAAGCCATTAACAAAAAAACTGGTACACTACGTTGGCTGGGAAGCTACCCGACAGATAAGGTGAGTTGATTTGGTTTGAATATTGTAATTTACATCTTGTCCCAATAAAAAACTTTTAGTATATGCGACGCTTAAAAGAGATACCGATATTTTCATCACCTTTTAGAATTCTTTTTTTATTGACCACGATTTCGGCATTTTTGATGCCAGCTTTGTGGATATCTTTTTTTACAGGGAAAACTGTCTATAGTGGTACCACAATTAATGCATTAAATTGGCATATTTATGAAATGATTTTTGGTTTTGGTGGATCGCTATTAGCAGGATTCTTATTGACCTCATCCTCAAATTGGGCTGGCATAAAGCCCTATGCAGGAATTCATTTAGTATTAATGACATTGTTGTGGTTGCTGGAGAGGGTTCTTATTTTAATTCCCAATGTTAATCCATATCTTGTTGTTGTCATAGGGAGTCTGTTTACCGCATACTTTTTAGTTTTGCTAGTTTTGCAATTAAGAAACAATTCCAAGAATCGTAAAGTATTTGTTCCCCTAATTTTTATTTTTTTAATAACAAAGGTTTTATTCTTGGTTGCATCATTAACAAACGAAATTCATCTAATACAAATAACGAGACAAGTAGCCCTTGATGTAATTCGCTTAATTATCGTATTGATTACAGGTAGAATTATACCATTTTTTATGCGTAAAAAAATTGCTAATTTGCAAATTACCATGCCAATCTATTTAGAAAAAGTATCATGGTATAGTGTAATTATAGTTCAACTATTGGCATATTTCTTTAGTCAACAAATGTGGATTTCATATTTATGGTTAGTAGTATTCACAATTCATTTAATGCGTCAACTTTACTGGAAGCCTTGGAAGTGTATAACTAAACCTATGCTATGGATTCTTCATGTAGCTTATTTATTTTTGGTCCTAAGTTTCTTACAAGAAGGGTTAAAGTATTACATACCTATTTTACAGCGTACAGCTTTACATACATTTACTGCGGGAGCTATTGGTATTTTCGCTATTGGCATGATAGCAAGAGTTTCATTGGGTCACACTGGGAGAGATATTAAAGCTAATTGGTTTATTGTAGTAATTTTTATTAGTATATTGATTGGGGCTACATTGAGAGTGTTAGTACCAATTGTTTGGCCAAACTGGTATATCAGTAGTTTACATTATTCGAGTGGTTTTTGGACCTTTGCCTTTATGTTAACTTTAATAAAATTTACACCAGTTTGGTTTAAGCCAAGGCCTGATGCCAAAAATTAGCGATGAAAAGTTAAATCGGTAGAACTTTTCATGTTTCATCACTTCGTCTCAAAGGGTTTTTTATAGTGGTTTGCTTTTCAAAACTAAGTCAACCAGAAGCTAGGCTTTGGTAAGCTATTTATCGAACTGCCATTTTGTTTTTACTTTTAATTTCACGGATATTACCTGTGAAATTAAAAGCATTTTCTTATTTATGGTTTTTGTAGTTTAGTTTTTATTTCTCTTAAATGAATCAGCAAATAAATGGCTGGTCCTATATTACCTAGTAAGAAAAAAGAAAAGATCCATAATAAACGTAATTTAATTTTTTTTTCATTGTAATAAACCACAATGCTCATTAGTGCTAAACCAAATAATAGGTCAGCTATGGCTGCTATACTCCACGGGTTTGCTTGTATCATAGCAAGCGCCTGTGTTAAACTTACATTACCAGTTAATGCCCATAGCATTACTATAAAGAAGTCAATAAGTAATATTGAAATTAAAATTTTTGTTTTGTTCATGTTAATCTCCTTCAAAATTAATATGACTAAAATAACATAGAAAAAAATAAAAGTCGACTGTCACTATAAACTCATACAAAAAAAGAGGTCTAAGATTATAATCATTTACTTATGTTTATTACGGAATTTATTGGGAGTTTGTCCTGTGAATTTTTGAAAAGCAGCATTAAAAGATGATTTGTTATTAAAGCCAACAGTGAAAGCGATATTGAGAATATTCGTCGTCGGTTCTTTGATGAGTAAACTTTGTGCTTCTCTTACTCTATATTGATTGATCAAGTTAAAAAAACTCATATGTTTTTCATTGTTGATGAACTCAGAAACTTGGTGTAAACTTAGCTCCATTGCATTAGCAACTTTTTTAAGAGAAATATTTTCATCCAAAAAAATTTTTTTATCTTCAAAAAGAATTTTAAATGAATGATTTAATTCTTCAAAATTTATATTGTTTAATTTAGACTTACGGTATTTCGTATTGGTATTAATTTTCTCTAAAAATATAGGAAATCGTATGTTCAATATGAAAATTAGTATTACAATAGCTGACACCAGTAAATGAGACCATTGTAATAAATCATAAGCTACCCATTGGTCAATGACCCGTAAAGTAAGAAATATAGAGATATCTAAAACAATTAAAGAAGTTAAAATAGTAACTTCTTTTGAGAAATTAGATCTCCAGTATCGTATCAAGTTTAATTCTAAAGAAATAATATAAAAGAGATTCGAGCCTACAGCAACTGTGTAAATTACATTTTTGCCTATCATTGAAAGTTGTGAGAAAGCTAAATTAATAGAACCTAAAATTATCGGCAATAGTATATGGTAATAGAATATTTTATTTAAATAAAGCTTAGGGTTAAGAATTTTTTGAAAGTAGTAAAACAAAAAAGGTCCAATGCAGGCCAATAGAAATACATTAATTGATTGCGAATAAATATTGTTGAAACCAAAGTATTGAGCTATAGCTAATGTTTGTAAAAAAAAAATACACAGAAAGAAAATAAATTGATTTACATTTTTTCTATAAAATATAACAATAAGTAAGGCTACCAATGCACCATTGGTGATGAAAAACAGTACTATGAACTTAGTAAATAAAATATCCATACCTACTGGGGGTTATTCACTGTTTTCTCTGCGATAAATAAAGCTTGTACATAGCCAATAAAACTATTAAAAGCGACTTCAGGTTTAGTGTCTTCTTCCATTATGTATACTACTTCTGACATGGCCGATCCTTCTTTTCCTTTGAAGGCAAAAAGCTCATCGTTCCATCTTGCGAAAACGATATATTCTGCATCACCACTGAATCGATGGGGAAGTTGAAACTCAAAGTTTGCTTTTTCGGTGGTACCTGCTGATACAAAATATTTGTAATCTTCAGGTAGTTGAGATTTTAACTCTTTTTCTATGCCCTCTATTTGCTGTTTAGAATATAAAACTTCTTGGTAAAAGAAACCCAAGTTTTTGAACTTTCCTAATAGCTTTATTATATCTTCTTTACCCACTGTTCACTTTATAACTATATCGTCTCTTGTAAATATAAATAAGGTTTGCTTCATTGAAGCTATTCGCAGTGAAGGCATAATAAAATAATCAAAAGAGAGATATTTTTTGAATATATATTTATTGATAGGTATCAAATTTTTGCCAACTATTTTTTGTCAATGCAGTTAAATAATAACTGCACTTCAGCTTTGAAGTCAGGTTTATTTAGAAATCCAAAGAAAAATGAGCTTGTAACGATTGATTCTAAATTTACTACGCATATTTATACTCATGTTGAAAGAAAGTTTTCTCTCTTTAATTTTACCTATGGTTTAACCCCAATAATACACATCACTTATCAACCGGTTTAGAGGGGTTTAATCAATCTAACTTTCTTAATGGAGATGTGAATTTACGCAAGATATCTGCATTATATTATTTTAAGTATAAATATTCCCACAATATACATCAATTTTCTGGAAAAGTAGGGCTTCTACTGTTTTCTGAAGTATTACCTGCTTCAACGCAAGTTCTAATTATAGATCGATTTTCAATAGAACTAGCTTATTTACTCAAATTCATGTATTAAATTTCACCTTTTTACATTAATTTGTGTAGTATAAATTAGGCAAGAATAAATAGATCTTAGTTATCCACAAATGTGGATAACTGTGGATAAGTGGTTCGTTTTGTAACAGTTTTAAGGAAATGAGGAATTTTCTGGACTGGGATCTGCTAATTCCTGAATTTTGATATTAACGTTATTACCTAATTCTCCATTGGGTGAAGTTACTCGTAGAATAAAATGCCCAGCCATAGGGGGACACTTTGTTTTGTCACTATTATTACAAGTATTTCCTTTATAGAAGTTATTTGCTGTATCGGTATAGTAGGGAGCTGGCATACAAGCATTTGGGTTTGAAGCCGAGCTCAAGCTTGAATATGTATAAATACCCTTTGGAGAACCCGGGAACTCTTCTTGGTCACACATCTTTAACCCTGTCTGTGGCATTTTTGCACAGCTCGAACTACCATTTGATAGCTGAGTAAAGTAACCCGCTGAAGCACCTTGGCTGCATACAGGTGATAAAATACATGGACCACCAGCTATATAGCTGTCTTTTACACTTGTTGTCCCAAAAGTTCCATTATCGCAGGCTGGCCAGTCAACCATGCCAATGCCTCGTTGAGTAAACATATTAAAGCTCGAAGGTAACCTTACTTCTGGTTGTACATTGACATTATTGGTACCTTGGCCTTTTACAAGACGTAGACTATAAAATGGTGCAGAGTTAAGGCTGGGGGTAATAATAAAGTTATCTACAGTGCCTCCTCCAAGTTGCGGTAAACCTGAGTTTGCATGATAACTTTGAAATACCGGCCATGAGAAATAAAAATCAACCACAATCTCATTGATTGTGTTATCGGCACTCTCAAAACTAATATTATATTTTTTACCAAAAACTCTTGTGGGGTATCCCGGTACATTATTATTACTAACTAGACCAGAAGTTAAGTTAGAGCTACATGGCTTAGCATTGGTTTGTGGGTCAGTTCCTGGCCCTCCAATAGTGTTGAACAAACAACCTTGATCGGCAATGGTAGCAATATACTCAGCTGCATAAGGTGCATAATCGGTGTAAAGATAATACTTTTTTTGTGCAAAAAACCATAACCAATCTTGATCCAGTGGTGAATTAAAGTATAAACTAGAAGTGTTTAGTGGTTCATCACCGCCTGTACTGTTATTGATGTCATATATTATATCGGGATCGCCAAACCATTTTACATAAGTAGTGTTTGTGCCATTATCATTACAAGGGTAGTGAAAAGAACAAGGTAGAAAAGTATCGGGTCGAACCGTACCACTTACATTTCCAGAGGTGTTATATCCACCATTATCTTTCGCAGGATGTTTATTGTGACTGCCTATTTTTGTCATAAAAACATTGGCGTCAGTTACACTGGGCAATGGTGTTGCTGTGTCGGTTGGGAAACGATCATTATCATCTTGAACATATTGTCCATAATTTGCCACATCTAAGGGTGCACCACCAAGTAACTCTTTAACATGGTTGGCCATGATGTAATCATTGAAGTCAAACTCATCTTGGTCGGCAGCGGTTCCTGTACCAATCTTATCAATGCTAGTTATGGCATTCGAGAAATCTCTTTGGAAGCCTGTTGAAGCAATAAATGTATTTGATACATTATCAGTTGCACCGCAAGATCCATCACAAGCTACAATGGTGTAATAGTATGTTTTACCGATGACTGCCGTTGTGTCATCATAAGTTGTTCCGGCTTGCGTTGCAAGCAGGACGGTAGAGACATCGGCATTGGATAGGTCATTTGAAAAAATGGGAACTTGAGCTAAAGCGTTTAGTGTTACCAGTGCAGATGTTCCTTTTGAGGTAAAGACTTTTAAGTTTAGGTAACCATCGTCAATGGAACTTGTAGTTTGTATTTTGGTAGCATTAATTACTTTATACCTGCGATCGAATATCCCAGCCGAAAATCCAGGTTGGCGATTTAAAAATGAAACTACTTCTTCGACAGTGTTGGTCTCTTCGTTAGCCAAGTCTATATTAAAACTAGATGAAGTATCTGTTGAACCAACAACTTGAGTCGATAGGGTTGTCGTTGTAACCTTGATTTTTGCTTGGGTTCCATTACCAAAATACATTACCTTTATGTAGGGAATTGTGGTCTCAGCTAAAGCTTCTTTACGATAAACTCTATAGTTTGTTGCACCAGTTACACTTGCCCATTTTAGGCTAACTTTAGTATCATAAAAACCTTGTGAAGAAAAAGCACGATTTTCAATTGCCACAGGTGTAATATTGGTTCCATAGAGAAATTTTGTTGCACCACTAGGGAAGGTAGCATTTTGGTTTGAGGAGACAATAATTTGTTCGCCATTTGAATCATCAAGTAACGTTGCCGGCACACTAGAATAGGCACCATTGCTACAGGTAAAGTTTACATTTCCTGTTATTTCGGTGCACAAAGTACCCACTGTTTTGGCTGTACCATTAGCATTTTGCAGTGTAAAGTTGTATATTATATCACTTGCCGTGCCACTTCTTTCTATTACTGTCATTAGTTTTTCATCTTTATTATTGTTGATTCTATAATAACCTGTTCTATCGGGTATTCCTGAAGTTAAACCACTTGCATGAACCAAAGTTAATCCAATATTTGATAGTCTCGCTAAGTGACCACTTACGATATTTGAAGGTAGACTTTCTGAAACCACGGCCGTCGCATAGTCGGTATCAAGAGCACAATTGTCATCATTACCTGTACCCGCTCCACTTTCACTAGTGTTTTGACGGTTATTGATGGTTGAACAATTTTCGCCTGCACCACATGTTATGGTATCGGGTAGTTGTTGAGCGATCACTCGATAAAAATAAATTTTACCTTTAGCGACATCAGAGGTAGCACCATCACCTATTTCATCTTTTTCAAGAAGTAACCCCTTTGAGGTTGTTGAGTCATTATCTATTTGACATTCAACCTCTGTAAATGGTCCAGAAGCAGAGCTTGCCCTTTGAATTGAATATCGCATAATCTTTTTCGCAAGGGAAGTAACAATGACTGCCCCTGTTCCTACTCCACCAGTAATGTTTATTGTTGGTGCGGTGGTATAACCACTACCATAGCTTAATACACTTACATTGGTGATTACTTCATTGGTAACTATTGGAATAACACTTGCTCCAGAACCACCTCCACCGGTAACTGTTAATATTGGTCCATAGCTTGACCCGGACGACGTTAATACAATATTAGATATTGATTTTCCTTGAATATTAACATAAGCAGTGGCGCTGCCCGCCCCCGATGGGTGAGAAAAAGTAACTGTAGGGGAGCAACCACTACCAACAGGCAATCCTTGAATCGAAACTATTTTTCCACTTACTGAAGTTGCAGTTACCGTGCCAAGGCCATTTGGGCAACTTCCACCAATTGCATTTGATAAGTCAACTGGGATAAGTGTATTATCACCAAACCCACTACCTCCGTTAACAATCGTCATACCCGTAATTACTCCAGTACTGCCCGTAATTATTGCCTCGACAATGGCACCACTACCCCCTGTAGTACTAGAAGGATCTACAATAACATTTGTGCCATAACTAGCACCACCACTTACCAGTGTTAATGCCGAGATTGCCCCATTTGAAACTGTTGCTTTTGCAATCGCGCCATAACCACCACCAAGGTTTGCTATATTTACTGTTACAATGTCTTTGTAGCCACTACCTCCATTGATTACCTCAATGGAAAAAGGAGTTTTGTTTGAAGTTACATCACGCCAATTCAACCATATTCCAGTTGAGTCATTATTAGAAGCATATTCTAATAATGGTCTTCCAATATTTAACTTTATAGAACCACCACCTGCCGCATCGTCATTGTTAGCTTGCTCATTTTCATTGCTTTGAGCAACACAAAACTCTAAGTCATCATCACAAGCATAAACAACATAATGATAAATATTACCAATTTTTGGATCATCAATTGAATCGCTATCACCAGGTAAATTTGAGCAGGTTGTTGTTCCAATATAATAATTTGGGTTTTCGTTGGTAAAAGGTAACTTAGATTCAGGATCAGAAGTGTCTTGTATCGAGTTAAGTTTAATGCGATAATCGGTTACATTTCTTGTCCAGGTATAGTCCTCAATGATGGTCCCATTAAAGCAACGCATTTGAATTCCTGTAGAAGCCTTGACCCAACTACCTTCATCTGAGTAACGGCTGCCACTTACTGTTTTTTTGGAGCCATCTGAGAATGTGAGATCGACATCATCTGTAAAATTTGCTGCTGTGTTATTATTATCTTTAAAAGTATAATTTGTAGTGATTTGAACTTTATCAGTTAATAATTTTTCACTATCACTAGAATTTAGGTTAAATAAACCCTCATCACATGGCCAAGTACTACAGGTTAAAACTGGGGTTGTAATATTAATTTTTTTAATAGATCGCACTACGCGATAACTTGTTGCACCACTAGATTCATTCCATTTAACTTCTATGCGATCACTATGTTGGTCTCGCGTTGCAATAATATTAGTTGGTGGTGCTAATAAGTATTCTCCCGAACCAATGGTACGAATAAAATACTCATTGGTGTTGGTACTTTTATATTTGAAAGGAGGGATTTTTAAGCGTACATAAAACGTTATTTTACCTTTGCCATCGGCAGGATTTCGATGAAGTTTTAACTTCTTATCAACTTGATTTTTACAAAAACTGGTAGAGCACTGAATTTCACCTTTGGAAAGAGGCTTTTTTTGCAAACCAGCATCTAACCATATCGAACCAATGACACCAGTATCGGATCCCCAAATTTTATAGATATCGTTAGAGGTATCTTGATAAAACACTTCCATGATAGTGGCATTTCCTACCGATAAATCAAATGTCTCTATGATAACTCTTTGGTCTTCGTCAACAGTAAACTTAAGCCAGTCGACATCTTCTTTGTAATGGAATGTATGTTGCTGTCTAGTCCCGTTATTGTTTAGGCTAGTTGCATTATCAATATTGTTATCGGCATTATTATCGTTTTCATATGCATCGGCTTGACCTGGTATAGGTGAGAATGGATCAGGAGATTCTGTGATTTTTACTCCACCATCTTTGCAACTAAAAGCTAATAATGCAATCAAAATTATCAACAAGTTTGATGTTTTTGCCAAAATATTCCACATGTATATACTATGTTATAAAAGGAAACAAAAGGTCAATTTTTGTTTCCTTTTTGGAGTAAAATTGTCAAAAATTTTTATATTTTTCAATTCTAGGTTATGTCTCTTTATTTTGGTTTTTTCAAGGAAACTTCAAAGTCTTGTAATTATTATTAGATTTTTGAAGAATTCATACTATTGATTTTTGTAGTTCTTGTTTTTTAGTTTTTAGTAAGAAATAATTAAGTATGGTAATTGCAGTTGTGGTAAAAGAACCTACTAAAAGTAACTCACCCCATGTGTGGCCATGATCAACAAGGTAGCCAAATAACCATGGACTTATAGCAGTAGAGAAAACTAAGACAGAACCAGCCATTGAACGAATTGTACCCACAAATTCTACGCCATAAACTTCAGATAATAAAGCAGACTTCAACTGTCCCCCAAAGCCAATAGTAACACCACTGAGAAATAAATAAAGGAATGCTCCTAAAATATGGTCTATAAAATGTAGACATAAAAAACCTATTATCATGGGGACACAATACCAAACATATAGATTGATGGCACGAAACTTATCAATTAACAGGCCAACAATAAAACCAAATACAATTTTTGCTGTAACAAAACTAGCATAAATAGTAGTAAGAAATAGAGGTTCCCACCCCTTATAGGTACTAATTTTACTTTGGTAAAGGAAGAAACCAGTCATTAACATAGCAGGTAAAATTCCAAGCAGCATAATGCCATAAAAAAATGGATCATGTAGTACTAGTCTACGAATTTCGTGTTGTAATTGGTTTGCGTGAGTATGGGACTTCTTGATAAATATGGGTTGGCAAAATTCATTATCTTTTCGTAGCAAAAATAAATTAGCCAACAATAAACCTAGCCCTGCTAATAAGGCAAAGAGAGCTACAGAAAACCTCATTCCAAGCAACGGTAGTGATGCAAGTAATAAAATTAAACTAGGAAATATTGCCTCACCTAGTCCATGACCCAAATTGGCAAAGGCTAGGGCTTTACCTCGTTCTCTATCATAGAACCTAGTAATTGAGGTCATTGCAATGTGACTCAACACTGCTTGGCCAGCCAAGCGTAATAAAAATATTCCCAAAAATGTTAATGGTAACCAAGAACTAATTGCAAGGGTTGTATATCCACTAACTAAAATAAAAGCTGTGAGTAAGCTATATTTTTTTAAGTAAACAGTGTCAATAAATTTACCGAACCATTGAAATGTAAAAGCAGATAATATAGTAACCAAGGAGTAATATTTCCCAAATTGTTCATTGGTCAAGTCAAATTCGTGTTGTACCCAAGGAAAGAGTGACGCTATAACAATTGTTTGGCCATAACCCGAAAATATGGTGTGGATAATTGAATAAACAAAACGCTGTTTCTCTTTTAAAAATAACTTCCAATAATTTAATTGCTTTACTTGATTTTTTATATGTAGGTCTCCCATAGTTAAAATCATTTTTAATGAACGAGACACCTCGTAAAATTTGTTTTAAGAGAGAGGAGCAGTAAATAAAGAGTTACCTCACTCCATTTATATAATTCATAGTGAGCCGATTACCCGGAATATTAAATATTTTCTGAGCTGTACCACTTTCAACTAAAGTACCACAATCATCTTTTACCCAAAAAAAGGAAGCATAGCTAGCGATACGTTTTGCTTGGGCCAGGTCATGAGTAATGATAATCACTGTTAGGCGACTTTTTATTTTATAGATTAGGTCTTCAACAACACCACTAGAGATAGGGTCAAGTGAACTACAAGGTTCATCCATAAGGATTACTTTAGGTGACAAAGCTAATGCACGAGCGATACAAAGTCGTTGTTGCTGGCCTCCCGATAACGACAACGCAGATGTATCAAGCCTGTCTTTTACTTCATGCCACAAACCAACATCTTCTAGTGAGGTTTGAATTAGTGATTTGATTTTCTTTTTATCCCGAATGCCATGTTCTCGAATGGGGTACTCCAGGTTTTTGCGGATGGACATAGGAAAAGGGTTTGGTTTTTGAAAAATCATACCTATATCACGTCTCAAGGAAATGACATCGGTTTTTTTATGGAGTATATCGAGACCGTTAAATTTAATCGATCCAGTTACATTGCATTGGGGTATGATATCGGTTAAACGGTTTAGGCAACGAATGAAGCTGGTCTTGCCACAGCCAGATGGCCCAATGATAGCATTGATAGAGTTGGCATAAATAGACATATTAACATTAGTAAATGCATTTTTATTGCCATAACTCAAGCTTAAGTTTTCAATTTCTATTTTCTTTGTATCTGCGCTAACTTTGTTTTGCTGTAAATTTTGCATAATTAGTTGAGGTTTAGTTAATAATTGTGAGTTCATAATATGTTTCGTTGTAACCACCGTTTAGAGAAAAAAGAAACAGCAAGGTTTATCAATAGAATAAATAATATTAATACCAGTGCACTAGCATAGGCATTTGCATTACCCCCTGGAATATTCATTGATAGGTCAAAGATGTGTATCGACAAACTGCGACCAGAATCAAGGAGTGAAGAAGGAGTACGGTCAACATAACCACTAGTGAAAATAAGAGCTGCTGTTTCGGCAATGGCCCGTCCAATGCCCAAAATTAAACCAACAATAATTCCTGGTGTAGCCATCGGTAACAAAAATCGAAATACCATAGATGTTTTACTGAAACCAAGAGCTGTGGCATTGAGTCTATAATCATTATCAAGAGAACGAAAGCCTTCTTCGATAGAGCGAATTAATATTGGCAAAACCATACAAGATAAAGTTAACCCTCCCGATAATATAGAGAAGCCCAAACCTAAAATATTACAAAAGAATACACTACCAAATAACCCAAATATTATTGAGGGAATTCCTGCAAGAATATCTAAGCTTTGTCTAACAAATCGAGTAAAAAGTAAATTTAGTGACGCAAACTCTGCCAAAAAAATGGCCGTACCTAGGGCCAGAGGTATTACTGTTAGTAGGCATACCAAAAGAATTAAACTTGTTGAAACTATAATAGAGAAAATCCCGCCAGCCCGACCAGAGTTTCTTGGGTTTTCAATAAAAAAATCCACTGACAAAGAACTTGAACCTTGAATAAGTATATCACTCATAAACCAAAAAAAGGCCATGCAAATACCAATGACTGTAAACCATATGATTGCAGTTACCATATAATCACCAAAGCAATTTTTTTGTTTAAGGTGTGACATTTTTTTTTCGGGAAAAACCTTGAATGAATGATATTAAAAAAATTACTAAAAATATTAAAACTAACCACGAGACAAACAAAGCTGATTTATGATATT
>Ga0316204_10009165_pt1 | contig 13355 bp, 12 predicted proteins | sample 6monrhotite_MG_2_FD_205661 | JGI IMG/M metagenome (GOLD analysis project Ga0316204, IMG submission 205661) | Microbial mat bacterial communities from mineral coupon in-situ incubated in ocean water Damariscotta River, Maine, United States -... | ecosystem: Environmental > Aquatic > Marine >... | reverse complement strand
CCCTGAAACCTGACAAGGCGTGATGGCACCCGCATGACGGACGACGATCGAACGACAACAAAGACCGAAGCAGACACCAACCGGATCAAACCGATCCGGGTCCGGATCTGGCTGGCACAGTTGTCCCTGTTCTGGGAGGCAATCTGGCGCGCCCTGTGGCCTGTCGCTTCAGCTGCCGGTTTGTTTGTTGCCGTCTCGCTGGCCGGCCTGTGGCAGATTATCGAAGGCTGGTATCACCTTGGCAGCCTGATCCTGTTTGCCTTCTGCTTTTTGTGGCTGCTGATTGTTCGACTGCCCCTGATCACCCTGGCGTCCCGGGAACAAGGCCAGCGGCGTCTGGAGACAGACAGCGGCGTTGCCCATCGCCCCCTGCAAACCATGGACGATCAGCTTGCCCCGACCGGTACCGCTGACCCGGCAACTGCCCGGCTTTGGGCATTGTCACGGGAGCGGGCGGCGACTGCTCTGGCCCAATTACGCCCTGACTGGCCCCGCCCCGGTCTGGCGGCGCGAGACACCCGGGCAATCCGCTACGCCGTCGGCCTGCTGCTGTTTGTCGGACTGATGGCCGCAGGCGCAGACGCGCCGCAACAAATGGCCCGGGCCTTTGCCCCCAACCTCAGCGCCCCCGAGCCGAAGGCCGTATATGAAGCCTGGGTGACCCCGCCTGCCTATACCGGCAAGGCACCCGTCTTGTTGACGGCAGGCAGCCGCAATAAACAACCGGACGAGGTTTCGGGCGAGGAAGAGCTGATTATTCAGGTCCCCACCGGCAGCCAGCTGTTTGTGCGCCTCTATGGCGGGGCCGGGCAGCCCGCCCTGCTGGCCGGAGAAAGCCGCATCAAGGCAACTGCCGTTGATGGCCTGAACCATGAACTGACCTGGCAACTGGACACACCTGTGACCGCCACCCTGGTGCAGGGAACGACCGAACTGCAACACTGGACCTTTGCCCTGATCCCGGACGAGCCGCCGCAGGCTGCTTTTGAGGACGCCCCCTCTGTCGGTGCCCGCCTGGGGCTGAAAATACCCTTGCTGGCGACAGACGATTACGGCCTGACAGTGTTGAAACTGTCTCTGGTCCACAAACAACTGCCTGCCGATACTATTGAAATCCGCCTGCCTGGCCTGGCACCAAAGACCTTCCGCCATTCCTCCTTTCAGGATTTTACGCCGCACAAATGGGCCGGGCTGCCTGTTACCCTGACCCTGATCGCCAGCGATGCTGCTGGCCAGACCGGTCGCAGCCAGACCCTGAACATCACCTTGCCGGAGCGCGCCTTCGAGCACCCGGTCGCCCGGGCCATCATTGAACAACGCAAACGCCTGGCCTCGGACGGTGACAATCGAAACGGCATTTCCCGAGCTATCAGGGTCATTGCTTCCTTCCCCGAGGAGTTCAATAACGACAGTGTTGTGACCCTGGCCCTGCGTTCGACCATCCAGCGTCTGGAAATGAATGGCCCCGGTAAAGCTGTGGCTGAAGCCATTGATATGCTCTGGGACACAGCCCTGCGCATTGAAGACGGTGTTCTGTCTCTGGCCGAACGCGCCTTGCGCAAGGCCGAGCAAAACCTGATGGACGCCTTGTCACGCAACGCTTCCCAGGCTGAAATCGACCGCCTGACACAGGAACTGAAGCAGGCCATGGATCGCTTCCTGCAAGCCATGCTGGAGCAAATGGCCAACAATCCACAGCCTGAGAATATGGCCAATCTGCCCGTCGACCCCAACGCCCGTTCGGTTGACCGCCAGGATTTGCAGCGCATGCTGGATCGGGCGCGTGAATTGTCCGCGCTGGGCGCCCGGGATGCGGCCCGTGAGATGTTGGCCCAGTTACGTGAAATGCTGGAGAACCTGCGCACCGGCATTCAACAGGGACAGATGTCGCCGCAAACTGAAGCCGGACAAAAAGCTCTTGGTGAATTGGGCAAACTGATGCGCCGGCAACAGGAATTGATGGACCAGAGCCAGCGCCAGAAGCAGAAAGGCAATGCCCGGCCGGGCGATGAACAAAGCAAGGCCGCAGCCACCGAACAGGAAGCGCTGCGCCGTCGCCTGGGCGAGATTATGCGACAGCTGGGCGAGGCCCGCGGAAACATTCCGCGCCAGTTGGGTAAAGCTGAACGATCCATGCGCGGGGCTGGCAAGTCCCTGCAGCGGGGACAACCGGGAGAAGCGGCGCCACAGCAGGGCAATGCTTTGCAACAGATGCGCGGTGGGGCAGAAGCCCTGGCAAAAGCCATGGCCGGAGAGCGCGGACAACGCGGCCTGACCGGTCAGGGCCGCCAACCCATGCCCGGCCAGAACACGGACCCGCTGGGGCGCCCGCTTGATGGCATGAGTTCAGATCCTGGCAAACATAAAATACCGGATGAAAATACTGTGCGGCGTGCCCGCCAGGTACTGAAGGAATTGCAGGACCGGGCCAGCGACCTGACCCGCCCGCCCGTCGAACGCGACTATCTGGACCGACTTTTACGGCGTTTCTAAAACGATTCCGGTATAAACGGAAACACTTTGGAATGTTCCGGCAATCCTGGAAAAACAGCGCCGCCACACCCATCTCTCTGATACTGATCAAAATTCCGGCCCGGAAAGGCCCATCGCCGCGTGACTGAAACCCTGTATGACGAACTTGGTGGCAAATCCTGCCTGGAAAGGGTTCACCGGATTTTCTACGGAAAACTTCTGGATCATGCCTGGCTGAAGGATTTTTTTGTTGGTCGCCCGAGATGGCACCTGGAATCACAACAAACAGATTTCATGATGTCACTGTTTGGCGGACCACAAATCTACAGCGGCCGCATGCCAAAATCTGCTCATCTGCATTTGTTCATTACAGAAGAGGTTTTTTTGTTGCGGCATGACCTTCTTGCCCAATCCCTGAATGAGGCCGGTGTCCGTGCGGACCTGAAGGCCCGCTGGCTTGACTATGACATGAAGATGAAACGGGCACTGACCAAAACCGAAATTTCGGAATGTGTCGGGCGGCACAGGAACGATCCTGTTATTTCTGTCGAAAAACCATCGTCAATGTGCCCCCGGAATTCATCGACGCAGACGAACCGGGACGATCAGCTTTCTTCGACCACACCGATAAACGGCAATTCACGATAGTAGTGGGCCCAGTCGAGACCGTAGCCGACAACAAATTCATCGGGACAGGCAAAGCCGACAAAATCTGCTTCAACGCCAACGCCTTCTACCCGTTTGCCTTCCTTGTCCAGCAAGACGCAGATACCAACCTTATTGGCGCCGCGTTTGTAGAGATGCTTGCGGGCAAAATCCATAGTCCGACCGGATTCCAGAATATCATCCACAATCAATATGTTACGGCCTTCGATGGGATCAGTGGTGTCGCGTACCATCTGCACGGTTTTCGAACTTTCAGTGCCGGTGCCGTAACTGGACAGCTGCATAAAATCGACCTGGGGGCGAATACCGGCCCGGTGCATCGAGCGCATCAGGTCCGCGGTAAAAACGAAGCTGCCCTTCAGCACAGCGATCAACAGCAAGTCATTGCCCAGATGCGCTGCGATTTCCTCGCCCAGGGTGTCGACCCGGTCGGAAATTTGCTCTTCGCTGAATAAAACGCGGATCGACGCGCTGTTGTCGGCAGGATCCAGAGCCATTAACAGATACCTTTACGTTTATTGAAACCCGGGTTCATGTCCGAACCGGCGGTTCCTTTATTATTTTGAATCGCCACCAGCCTTGTCGCCATCTTCTACCACAAAGCTGATTTTCAGCCCCTGGGCGGTCTTTGGCGGATCAGGTACCAGTGTCGAAAATTCGATTTTTTCACCTGGCTTTAACTCGCTTTTGGAAGCTTCGAAGGTCCACTCAAAAACGGGTTTGCGCTTGGCATCCAGCAGAGCACCGGCCAGTTTTGGCACAGGCTGCGGATCGCCGGAAATATTCACCACACTGCCGGTAATGGTCAGGAGTGCCTTGTTGTCCTTGTCCCGGCTGGGCACGGGTTTGATATCACGGATATCAAGCAGTTCACTCAGCGGCGGATCGCCCATGCCGATGGCATCATAGAACTGATAGGCTGGTGGCCATGAAGCAATGATGGCGTCCCGACCAAACAGGCCGCCCACGACCAGTCCGAGAACAAAGACCAGAAGGCTGATCCAGCCAATCATCAGACCCAGGCTTTTCCCGCCCCCGGCACTTGCCTTGCGTCCACGCTTTGGTTTTTTGGCTTTTTTGCCCCGACCGCGCGGCGCGATGTTGGGCATATCGTCGATATCTTCAAGACTGGGAACCTCAAAGTCATCTTCATCGTCGTCGAAGCCGGTCTCTTCCGGTGCCGGAACAGGTGAGGGGAAATCCAGACTTTCTTCCCGTGGTTCAGGTGCCGGTGCCGGGGCCCGTGCCGGAGCCGGAGCCGGAGCCGGCGAATCAAATCCGACTTCCTGCGGCATCGGCGCTTCGGGCTGAACACTGAGCGGCATATCAGTCGGTGGTTGTTCCGTCCACGAATTGCCGCACTTGGCGCAACGAACCGTACGGCCGCCAGGCGGCAGAGCCGAGGCTTCTACTTCGTATCGGGTCTCACACGACGGGCAAGTAAGAATCATACCGGAAATTCACCAAATTGTGTCAAACTCTTATAGGCATTTGCACAGGGAGAGGCAATAACCGGAACACAAGCATACAGCGCAAATTGATTTTGCCGCCTTGATCTCACGTTCCTGACCCCCGAATTCATTGTTTTATCTGTCTTCGCGCAACATTATCCATTTGACCGGGCACAGTCGCAACTTGTTCGCATCGAAAAATGGAATATAAATTTGTCATCCCCGTCCTGTCTTAATAGCATGCCGGAAAACGTTGGAGAATACAAAAAGTGCTCAGATTTCAAAACGTCGGATTGCGCTACGGGCTTGGGCCCGAGGTCCTGCGCGACGTAAATCTGCACCTGGCCCCTGGATCCTTCCACTTTTTGACCGGTCCCAGCGGGGCCGGCAAGTCTTCCCTTTTGAAGTTGATGTATCTCGGCCTGCATCCCTCACGCGGCAATATCTCCATGTTCAACCAGGACGTGGCGACCATCGACCGGGCCGAATTGCCGGGTTTGCGCCGCCGTGTCGGTGTGGTTTTCCAGAATTTCCGGCTGCTGGATCATCTCAGCACCCTGGACAATGTCGCTCTGCCTCTGCGCATTGCCGGTGCGAAGGAAGGCACGGTCCGCGAACATGTCGCCGAGTTGTTGTCCTGGGTGGGCCTTGGCAATCATCTGGATGTGCATCCACCTACCCTTTCTGATGGTGAAAAACAGCGGGTGGCCATCGCCCGTGCCGTCATCGGGCGGCCCAGTCTGTTGTTGGCGGATGAGCCGACCGGCAGCGTTGATCTGGAACAGGGCCTGCGAATTCTGCATCTGTTTGAACAGTTGAACAAAATCGGCACCACCGTTGTTATCGCCACCCATGACCGAGGACTGATCCGGCGCTTCAGCCACCCGGTTCTGAAACTGGAACGCGGCAAACTGAAGATCAGGCGCAGACATGCGCAGCCCGGACACCCGCAAAACAATCCGGGCGGAACCCCGGAGGCTGCCCCGGACAGTTCTGAGCCTTCAGCCGCCAACGAAACGGAGGACAGCCATGGCCCCGCGTCGTGATCTGCCTCTGGACCGGGATGGTTCCGGGCGTTTTCTGCCCTGGCTGATTGCCTTGATGGTCTATCTGGCCTGCCTCGCACTGGCGGGCGCCATCATGCTCAACGACGCCTCGGCACGCTGGCAATCCGGCCTGACCGGCTCCATGACCGTCCAGATTCCGGCCCCGGACACCGCTTCTCTGTCGGAACAGCCGACAGTGGTTGCCGCAATCCTGGATGTACTGAAAAATACACCCGGTATCCGCAGCGCATTGGCATTGTCTCATGACAAGGTTATCGACCTGATCGAGCCCTGGCTGGGCCAGGGCAATGTCGCCAGTGACCTGCCTATTCCAGTGCTGATTGATATCCAGCTTGAAGAAAATGCCGCCTTCGACACCGTTGCTCTGGCCATTCAACTGGAACAGGTCGCCCCGGGCACCCGCCTGGACGACCATGAAATCTGGATTTCGCGCATGCTGCGCCTGAGCCAGACCGTTGGCGCCATTGCCATGTCCATCGTCATCCTGATCGGCATTGCCGCAGCGGCGACGGTTGTTTTTGTCACCCGGACAGGGCTGGCCGTGCATCACGGCGTTATTGAAGTCCTGCACATTATCGGTGCCCGCGACATCTATATTGCCCGGCAGTTTCAGGCCCGTGCCCTGTCCCTGGCGCTGCGGGGTGGATTGCTGGGCCTGATATTGGCGGTGCTGACGCTGGTGTTACTGACCGGAATCGCCGGAAAACTGGACGGGCGATTACTGCCTACCCTGACAATTTCCCCCTGGTTATGGGGAAGTCTGGCGGCTTTGCCGCTGGCGGCAGTCTTGATCGCAACGCTAACCGCGCGTATTACCGTTATACGGGCTTTAAGCCGTTTGCCCTGATTAAGTGATAACAAGAGAGAGATGAAGCGTGCTGGTACTGCTGGATCGGGATGGTGTTATCAACCAGGACAGAGCTGATTCTGTCAAAACCCCCGATGAATTTATCATGATAGACGGCGCAGCAGCAGCGGTTGCCCGCCTGAATGCCGCCCGCTGCCAGGTCGCCGTGGTCACCAACCAGTCCATTCTGGGCCGAGGCACCATCGACCAGGCCATGCTGGAGCGTATCCATGAAAAAATGACCGCGGCACTGGTCCGCGAAAATGCCCGCATTGACCGCATGTATATTTGCCCGGATGCCCCCTGGGCGGCAACCGAACGGCGAAAACCAGGCCCTGGCATGTTACACGAGGCCCTGAGCGATTTTTCCGCGTCCCCCGCCCGCACGCCTTTTATCGGCGATTCCATGACCGACCTGATCGCCGCCAGCAAGGTTGGCTGCCAGCGCATCCTGGTGCGCACCGGCAAGGGGGCTGATACCCAGGCGGATGGCGAAATGCAGGATGTTTTGCCGGTCAGGGTCTATGAAGACCTGAGCGCTGCCGTCGACGCCTTGCTGGGAGACGGCGTATGAACTGGCGCACCGGCATTGCCGTTCTGATGGGCCTGGTAGTGGGTGCGGGATCTTTCTGGCTGGGCGGCATGGTCTGGTTCGCCTCAACCCTGCCGCACAAGGTTCAGGATCTGGGCACGCATACTGACGGAATTGTTGTCCTGACAGGTGGCAGTGAACGCATCAGTGCCGGGCTGGAACTGCTGGCCAGGGGAAAGGCCAGAATGATGTTGCTGAGCGGCGTGCACCACAAAACCAATTCAAAGTCCCTGGCAGAACTTTCCAAAAGTACACCAGAGTTATTCAGCTGCTGTGTTGAACTGGGTCGCCAGGCGACTGACACTGTGGGCAATGCAGTGGAAACCGCCGCCTGGGTGAAACGAAAACAGGTCAGGACCTTGCGTCTGGTTACATCTGCGTATCATATGCCCAGAAGTCTTGTTGAATTCCGCCGCCTGTTACCTCATGTCCGGATAATCGCCCACCCTGTTTTCAGCCGACTGGTCAAAATCAGGGAATGGTGGCGCTGGCCGGGCACGGCAACTTTCCTTGCCGGTGAATATAACAAATATGTTTTCAGCCTGGTCCGGAACCGCTTCGTGCCAGTCTCCTCCCACCTGTAGCCCCGCCAGGAAACGATGTTAACGCTGATCTTCAAAATTCTTTTTCCGATCTGGACCGTTTTCATGCTGGTGTTCTTTGCAGCGGTGGTGTTGTTGCCCCGGGTCTGGGTGACCCGGGTCCAGACCTGGTGGGCAGTCGGCGTGACGATAATGATGCGGGTTTTGCTCAATATTCGTTATGAAGTCCGTGGCATTGAAAACCTGCCCGATACGGCCTGTGTGATCGCCAGCAAACATCAATCCGTCTGGGATACCCTCATCTGGCACATCATTGTGCATGATCCGGCCATGGTGATGAAAAAGGAACTGCTGTCGATCCCTATCTATGGCTGGTTTGCTATCAAGGCGCAGATGATCCCGGTGGATCGCAAGGCAGGTGCTTCGGCCCTGAAAAACATGATGCGGGCTGCAGATACCGCTGCTGCCATGGGCCGCCCGATCATTATTTTCCCTGAAGGCACCCGTACAGAGGTTGGCGAGCCCGGCAATTATCAGCCTGGTGTCACGGCCCTGTACCGGCACCTGAAACTGCCGGCCATTCCGGTTGCCGTAAATTCAGGATTGTTCTGGAACAAAAAGGGTATCAGCAATCAGGGCGGCACGATCATCCTGGAGTTTGAACCCGCCATCCCTGCAGGGCTTGGCAAAAAGGAATTCATCGAGACCCTGGGCACACGCATTGAAGATGCCACAGCCCGGCTGGTCGCCGAACAAGAACAGAAATCCCGATAGCCCAACATTTATCCACCAACCCGCCGGGTTACCCTCAAACAGCCCTGCTTCTGAGTACACGGTCAAAAAATTCAAGTTGCTCCGTGGATGCACGCTCAAAATGCTCGCCAAGATAAATGTCAAAGTGTTCGCAGTCGTAGCTCTGTAGTTCCGCTTTTTTCCCGATTTTCCTGGCAGTTCTGATTGCTGAGGCTGCAGGGGCAAGCCTGTCATTGGTACAAACCTGGATCAGGGCCGGAAAATTCGCGGCCCTTGCATAAGCGATGGGCCTGTAACTGGCAATGGTCAGCGCATATCTGATGCATACCTGGTTTCGCCAGCCCGGCGGCGTGATTGCCCCATAGCCGCTGACGGAATCCGGACTGTTCATGGCTGCCAGGACGCCCGGGCGACCGACAAGCGGGACATAAATCGGCGGCCTCCCGAATAGCGAACCCACCGCGTCAGCCATCCCCAGCACGCCCTGCAGGAAGAAGCCGGTCAAACCGGAGTTCTTCAGATTGGCTTTGGCTCCGTCTCTCGCATCCATCATTGGACATTGCGAGGAAACAGCAGCGATGTTTCCATCCCTTACGGCCGCAACAAGAACGTGACCGCCGGAAAAGGATGTCCCCCAAAGCGCCACCCTGTTGGCATCGACAAGCTTCTGGTTGCGGACAAATGCGATGCCGTTTGCCCAGTCTTCCAGCTGACGCCTGATGGAGAATAACTGTCGGGGCTCGCCGGAACTTGCACCAAAATGGCGATAGTCAAATAACAGAACGGCAAATCCGGCAGCCGCAAATTTCACGGCGTAGGGTTCCAGTCCGCAATCACGGGTGCCGCCGAAACCATGCGCCATGACGATGCAGGGAAGTGTTTCTGTCAGGGCATCTTCTGGCCGGTAGTACCAGGCCTGACAGTAATCCTGTCCACTTTTGAATTTGATATCCTCTCGCCGGAATGCAGGTCGGGGAACTGAGGGAATTTTATTGGCAGCGATTTTCATTTTCTGACTTCCTTTGTTAAATGTGGTTTTCCGGGTCCGGCCTCACGGTTTGATCACCATGAAGTAAAGGGTGACAAAAGGCAGAATGACCGCCAGAGAACCTGCAATCAGCCAGACTTTTGAGAGCAACCAGTACAGCGCAGGAATCGTCCCGCCGTCTTTGAATCCCCTGGCCAGAAATTCCTGTTTTATCTGGATCGGGATCAGAACAACGACCCAGATCACAGCGGTGACGGAGAACAGCTCAAGCCCTGTCCGAAGCCAGCCCTGCCCGGTGACGCCACCAAATTTTTCTGCCATCAGGTAACCACTGACAAGAATCAGAACCACGCCCACAAACGTAAAAACGATGTCCGTCAATGTGACCAGTCGTTGACTGAAAGCAATTGTTTTTGGCTCTTTCGTCCTGTCTGCAACAGTTTTCCAAAAGGCTGTGACCGTGATGTTTCCCAAAAAAATTATCACGCCGACCAGATGAACAAGTTTCAGAAGCGACTGGGTTTCGGGTTCGAGGTTCATCATCTTTTCCAAATTTGTTTTTGACGTCACCCGGTGGCCTTGTCGGATCGCCCATTCCTGTGCATTCACCCAACCGGTTATTCCGGATTGACTGTCTATACCGACCTATCTTAACATTGTAAAGATTAAAACAAATGCCTGTGACAATTCACGGTTCACTGTCTGTCATGACATCGTCTGGCGCAGCGGTCCGTGGCGTGGCATTACGTGACGTGCCATTGTGTGACCTGCCATTGTGTGACGCAGAATTTTCAGACACCATCCGCAGATGCAGCGCACGGGAACCATGAGAAAAAAAAGCACAAATAAAGCCGACATGCCGACACCAGAAGCCTCTGCTTCGGGGAAACCTGCGTATCATCACGGCGATCTTGCTCGCGCCCTCGTTGAGGCCGGGCGGGAGATCCTGACCGAAAAAGGAACTGATGGCCTGTCCCTTCGTGGCGTTGCCGCCAAAGCCGGCGTCAGCCAGGCCGCCCCCTATTCACATTTCAAAAGCAAAAAGGCCCTGCTGCGGGCCATCGGCGCATCGGGGTTCGCGGAACTGGCCGACAACATGACCAGCAATGTTTCCGCAGATGACGACTGGCAGGAAACATTTATCGTTTACGGCATCACCTACATTGAGTTTGCCATTCAGAACCCGGACATCTACAGGCTGATGTTCGCCCGAATAGACCCCAATGCGCGCAGCGACCATGAGGATGAAAATACGCCGGAACCCGACAAGCTGGATCAGGAAGCAACCCGGGCCTTTCGGCTTTTGCTTCAGTTGTTCATGACACGGTTTGCAGACCGGAAAACAGCAACAACCCTGTCCCGCTGTGCGTGGGGACTGGTTCATGGCCTGTCCTCTCTGATCACAGAAGGCCTGATCGTTGCACCCGTAAAAGGCCGTCGACAGTTTTTAAGAAACCTGCTGGTCGCCCAGAAAAAAATATTCGGATAAAGGGCCCGACCACCCTGTGGATAATTCTGTTGATAACCTGTTGAAAAATTTGCTGTCAATTCCCCACAGGCTTCCGTTATTTGTGGATACATAGAATTTATTGTTTATTTTCCTGAGGTTACAAGACATGGAAAACAGTATTATTCCGTGGAAACATAACAGGAACAAATAACTTTGACTCTTGGCCTTCCTGCCCCTACCCTTGGCCCTGTGCCAGGCCTTTTCTGAAGGCCTGATCACCCAATAATTATAACATTTTGCACGCTTTTACCGGGGACCGGGGATGACCACTGTCGCGCCAATTTCTCAACAGATCTGGGATATGAAATACCGCCTGAAAAGGCCGGACGGAAGCGCTGTCGATGCGACCATCGAGGATACCTGGCTGCGCATTGCCGGGGCCCTGGCGCAAGCCGAGGACAACCCGGCTGACTGGACCCCGGTATTCAACGAGGCCCTGGATGATTTCCGTTTTTTGCCGGCCGGACGCATCATTGCCGGTTCCGGCACCGGCCGCGATGTTACGCTGTTCAACTGCTTTGTCATGGGCACGGTGCCCGATGACATGGCCGGGATTTTTGAAAACCTGAAAGAAGCCGCCCTGACCATGCAGCAAGGCGGCGGCATTGGGTATGACTTTTCCACCATTCGTCCCAAGGGTGCCAGGGTCAAGGGTGTGGGGGCAGATGCCTCCGGCCCGCTGACCTTCATGGATGTCTGGGACAGCATGTGCAAAACAATCATGAGCGCCGGCCACCGCCGCGGTGCCATGATGGCAACCATGCGCTGCGATCACCCGGACATTGAAGCCTTTATTGCCGCCAAGCGCGATGCCGGGCGTCTGCGCATGTTCAATCTGTCGGTCCTGGTCACGGATTCCTTCATGGCGGCGGTCAAGGATGACCTGCCCTGGGAACTGGTCTTTGACGGCACGGTTTATAAATCCATCCGCGCCCGCGAATTGTGGGACGAGATCATGCAGGCAACCTACGCCTACGCCGAACCGGGCGTGATCTTCATTGACCGCATCAACCGCCGCAACAACCTCTATTACGCCGAAACCATTTGCGCCACGAACCCCTGTGGTGAACAGCCACTGCCACCCTACGGGGCCTGTCTGCTGGGCTCGGTCAACCTGACAAAGCTGGTACATAGTCCGTTTGAGCCGGAAGCCGAACTGGATGTGGCCGAACTGGAAAAGCTGGTCGCCACCGCTGTGCGCATGCTGGACAACGCCATTGATGTGTCGAAATTTCCGCTGCCGGAACAACAGCACGAGGCCATCACCAAACGTCGCATCGGTCTGGGCATCACCGGTCTGGCCGACGCCCTGATCATGTGTGGCGTGCGCTATGGCAGTGCGGCCGCCGTCGAGCTGACAGAAACCTGGATGCGGGCTTTCTCCCATGCAGCCTATCGCGCCTCTGTGGAGCTGGCCCGGGAAAAAGGACCGTTCCCGCTGTTCGATGCGGCCAAATATCTTGCCGGCGAAACCGTGCGCGAGCTTGACGATGATGTGCGCAGCGCTATCGCCGAACATGGTATTCGCAATGCCCTGCTGACGTCCGTCGCCCCCACCGGAACCATTTCGCTGTTTGCCGATAATATTTCATCCGGACTGGAACCGGTCTTCAGCTTTACCTATTCGCGCAACGTGCTGATGCCCGATGGCAGCCGTCGCGAAGAACAGGTCAGCGATTATGCCTGGCGTCTGTACCGCCAGATGAAAGGTGAAAACCGGCAACTGACGGATGCCTTTGTCGACAGCCAGAGCCTGACCCCGGACGACCATGTGCGCATGCAGGCTGTGGTGCAGAAATATATTGATTCGGCCGTATCCAAAACCATCAACGTGCCTGAAGACATCGATTTCGAAGCCTTCAAGGACGTCTACATGGATGCCTATGAAGCGGGCTGCAAAGGCCTGACCACCTACCGACCCAACGACATCACGGGCTCGGTCCTGCAGGTCAAGGCAGAAGACAAACCAGTGGCCGAACCGGAACTGCCGCTGAACAAACCGCAGCCGAAACCACGAGACAATCTGGACGCCGGTGGTGTGGTCTACATGACCAAACCCCTGGATCGCCCGGAGGTTCTGCCGGGTCAGACCTACAAGGTGCGCTGGCCGGAAAGCGACCACGCCATCTACATCACCATCAATGATGTGATCAACGATGGTCGCCGCAGGCCTTTTGAGGTTTTCATCAACTCCAAGAACACCGAACATTATGCCTGGACTGTGGGCCTGACACGAATGATCTCGGCGGTCTTCAGGCGCGGTGGCGACGTCAGCTTTGTCGTCGAGGAACTGAAAGCCGTGTTTGATCCGCGCGGCGGCCACTGGATGAACGGCCGTTATGTGCCGTCCCTGCTTGCCGCCATTGGCGAGGTCATTGAGGAACATCTGATTGGTATCGGCTTTATCGCCGACCCCAATGCGGAAGACGAACCGGACAGCGACAAAAAGGTCGTAAACCTGGGCGGC
>Ga0316204_10009164_pt1 | contig 13356 bp, 12 predicted proteins | sample 6monrhotite_MG_2_FD_205661 | JGI IMG/M metagenome (GOLD analysis project Ga0316204, IMG submission 205661) | Microbial mat bacterial communities from mineral coupon in-situ incubated in ocean water Damariscotta River, Maine, United States -... | ecosystem: Environmental > Aquatic > Marine >... | reverse complement strand
TGAAAATTTTTGCTTTCACCTGGTTGGTGAATCAAACACTTTTCATATAGCTAAGCAAATCAAATGATCGCCTAAAGCGCCTACTTTTGGTGTGCTATAAATTGTGGTTCAATTGATTAATCTTGGTTAATAGTCACACAGCCTGTGGTAACGATAGCCACATACTCTGAGAACACTTCTGGTTTGGAGCTGAATCATGGATAGAGAGCGTTTTTATGCAATATTGCAGAAGAAGCAAGAGTTTGATTATGAAAAATATATCAATACGGAACAGCTTTTAAATACCCAAAAACCTTATCACGAACTTTGCAATAAAGATGAATTGCAGTTTCAAATTGTCCACCAAGTAGAAGAGCTTTGGCTAAAGCTCATCATTTATACGCTGCTCGATATCAATGAATACATGGAGCAAGAAAACACCAACCGCGTAATCACCCTATTCAAACGTGTACATATCACCCAACGATTAATGATCGAACAACTCTCGCTGCTAGAAACCATGTCCCCAAAAGAGTACCAAGCTATACGCGAACAACTAGGTAACGGTAGTGGACAAGAGTCCCCAGGCTTTCGCGCTCTAACTCTAGCTCCCCAGCATCTTTGGAAAACGTTTAAAACCGTTTATCTCGACAGAAAAGAGTTAAGCATCGAAAAAATATATTCTACCGAATACGATCATAGCGATGCCTACATGGTTGCAGAGTGCCTTGCAGAATTTGACGAACTGTTTCAAAAATTTTCTTATCATCACATGCAACTGATTTATCGCAGCATCGGCTTCGACTCCAAATCATTAAAAGGACGCTCAGTTGAATTGCTCAGCAACCGCACGAGACAAAAACTTTTCCAAGAGATTTGGGACGTACGTACACAAATGACCGATGAGTGGGGTTTTGAATACGGCATGGTTCGAAAATCATTACCGAACAATGAAAAATAGATTTCACGTTCCCAAGGGAACCTATCTACTTAGTCATTCCGTCGGCTGCTTACCGCAAAAAACGCAGCAAGTTTTGGAAAATCACTACCTAACACCATGGAAAAATTCAGGTGGAGAATGCTGGGATAGCTGGTTAAATGAAATTACCGAATTCAAAATTTCCTTATCAATGCTGTTGGGGTCACAGCCTGATGCCTTCTGTCCGCAAGTTAATGTCTCTTCTGCACTCACGAAAATCGTATACTCACTTGAGGTTAACGAGAAAAAAAACACCTTCATACATAGTGCTAGCGACTTTCCCTCTACCGGGTTTGTTATTTCCCAGTTAAAACAAAGTAGTTTTCATTTATTGCAACTATCTGCTAATAAAGATTTAAAAAATATAGGTACCTGGGAAAAATATTTAACCGAAAAAACAAAAGTAATTTTTATCACCCATGTAAATTCCAACCACAGTGGGATGACACCTGTTGCTGAGATCGTCAAACTTGCCAAACAACACAATATCATCACAATTATTGATATCGCACAATCGGTAGGAATTGTACCTATAAGCCTAGACGAGTGGGATGCAGATTTTGTAATCGGCTCTAGCGTTAAATGGCTTTGTGGCGGGCCAGGCGCAGCGTTTTTGTGGGCTAATCCTGAAAGAATATCAGAATGGAACCCCAAAGATGTTGGCTGGTTTTCACACCAAAACCCCTTCGAGTTTGATAGTGATAATTTTGAATATGCGGAAAATGCCAACCGTTTTTGGGGAGGAACACCCTCAATTTCACCTTTTATCTCAGCAACCGTCGGAATAAACGAAATTCTAAATTGTGGGATTGAAAAGATACAAAGACATAATCAACGTTTAACACAGAAAATAATTACATTTGCATTAGAAATGGAGATAATTGTAGAAACACCCCTCTCAGCTGAACATCGAGGAGGAACACTTAGCATCAGATTACCTGAGCAGCAAAAAGCGGAGTCGATACTTAGGAAAAACAACATCTATTTTGATATTCGAGACAATAATCTCTTTCGCTTCTCTCCGCACCTATATAATGATGACAACGATATCAACAGGCTTTGTGAAGTGATTAAAACCGAGATTTTATAAATAGATCAAAAACGCGACAAATTGTCGCAGCGCATTCTCTGACAAAAACCCGAATAAGCGCTAAAATACAATGAACCATCAAAAACCCAATCACAGATGATAATTAACCCTGCAACAACAAAAACAGAGCATAAACCCAGTTCACTTAATCTCAACCAACTGGTTGTACTAAGAAGCCTCGTAATATTTGCGCAAATCATTGCGCTATTAACGACAACATTCTATTTTCATGTTGAATTGGCGATATCACCGATTCTAGGTATCATCAGCCTATTTATCCTCATCAATCTATTCACATACTTTAAGCTCAAACAAGGTTTACCCGCAACTGATCAAGTTATCTTTTTTCAATTGCTGTTCGATGTCATTGCGCTCTCTTTGTTACTATATCTCACAGGAGGATCAAGCAACCCCTTTGTCTCCTTTTTGTTAATTCCCATTGCAATATCTGCTGCAGTTTTACCTGCACGTCATTCATGGCTTATGACTGGTTGCGCAGTTATCTGTTACACCTTATTAATGATCTACTTTATTCCGTTATCACATCATGGAGAACACGACTTCAAACTCCACATCATCGGCATGTGGGTAGGCTTTCTCATTAGCGCATCCTTGATCGCCTATTTTGTTACTAAGATGGGGAAAACCTTACGAGAACAAGAACGAAATTTATCGGATGCTAGAGAACAGGCATTAAAGGATGACCGACTCGTAGCATTGGGGACTCTTGCTGCTGGAGCCGCTCACGAGTTAGGAACTCCATTGGGAACCATGGCAATTTTGCTTCATGAACTACAACGCAATAAAGAAATCCCAGAAAAAGAATTATCACAACTAGATATTTTAGAAACGCAAATAGACCGCTGCAAAGCAATTCTTTCTAATCTCTCCACATCTGCTGGTCACTTACGTGCAGATTCTGGAAGAAAAGTAGAAATCAGCCAATATCTGAATACTCTTTTTGACGAATGGCAAGAAGAACATGTAACTGTTAAGTTAAACACTCGCAACAGCGGAGTAGAAAACATAAACATCGTCGCTGATCAAACATTGACTCAAGCAATCAATAATATTTTAGGAAACGCTGTGGATGCCGGAGCAAAAAAAATAGAAATAATAGCTCACTGGAACAAAGAACTTTTCACATTAAATATAATTGATGACGGCCAAGGACTGGATAACGAAGCGGAGAAACACGCCGGAGAACCTTTTTTCACGACAAAGGCACCAAACGAAGGAATGGGGCTAGGCCTCTATCTCGCCAAAGCAACTCTCTCTCGTTATGGCGGAAATATAGCGTTACAAAATAACAACAAAAGCGGTGTTAACGTTGAATTAATTCTACCGTTAGAAAAATTACTATGCTAGAAAATCAATCTCATCTATTACTCGTCGACGATGATGAAACCTATTGTCAAGTTCTCGGAGCAGCACTTGAAAACCGAGGATTTACTGTAGAAATAGCCCATAATGTTCCTGATGCGATTGAGCTGGTAGAAAATAATCTTCCTGAATTTGCGATTATTGATTTAAAAATGCCAGGGGCATCTGGGCTAACACTGGTAGAAAAATTGTCGCTGCTTGATGAAGAAATAAAAATTGTGGTACTCACTGGCTACGCAAGCATTGCTACGGCTGTTCAAGCTATAAAACTAGGCGCCGTTCAATACATCACCAAACCGGCCAATGCTGACGAGATTATCCAAGCATTTGGCGATATAGCAAATGCCGAAGAAGAAATTAGTGACACACGCCCATCACCCAACCGTCTTGAGTGGGAATACCTTCAAAAAGTATTAACCGAAAACAACGGCAATATTTCTGAAACAGCTAGAGCACTGGGAATGCATCGTCGAACGTTGCAACGCAAGTTAAATAAATTCCCTGTTAAACGATAGAAATAAACTGTTGAAATTATCTCTCTGCCAGGGCTTGGCCATCCAGTCAGCGACTTTTTCCCGCCATGGCAAATAGTGAGCTGCCTCTTTACCCTAACATTGCACAGTTTTATTGTTTATATCTATTTCTTCAACAGAGATCATTACAAAAAAAACAGGAAAATATAACGTTTATATTTTCCTGTTTAACGCGAAGGAAGAGAGGACTTCAATCTAGTTTAAACCCACAACTTAATTTTTATTGATTACCGCAAGCCAAATTACCAGGCAAAGCCACATCAATGCGTTTCGGTTTTGGCAAGTTCATATTATCCATAATCGACATAAACTCTTCTTTAGACTTATTGTTACCCAGACGAGGGTTTAAGGCTTTCTCTTCACCAATGGTCGACTCAGTAAAACCATCATAGTCATGCCCTGGATAAACAATCGTGTCGTCAGAAAAAGCAAACAGTTTTTCGATAGAGTGATAGAGCTGCTCCGAACTACCTTGCTGAAAATCAGTTCGGCCACATGCACGTATCAACAAAGCATCACCGGTAAACAACGCGCCATCAATTGCATATGTAACATCACCATTAGTATGGCCTGGTGTATGAATCGTTTTTATCTCTTGCACGCCTAGGGTAAACACTTTTCCTTCCTCGATTTGCAAATCCGCACATTTAGCACCACCATCTTTATGCACAGCAGTTTCGCACCCGAATTCATCGCGTAATTGACCCGATGCAGTAACATGATCTGCGTGGACATGAGTCTCAAGTGAATATTTCAATTTCAAACCGAGATCTTTTATATATTTTGCATCGCGCGAGAATTTCTCTTTTACTGAATCGATAATCGCAGCTTCTTTAGTTTGTTCATCCCATAAAAGATAAGTATAAGTCCAAGTGTCTTGATCGAATAGTTGACGTACTTTCATGATAAGTCTCCAATATGATTGAGTTGTTTAACCTAGAATAATCAGTTGGCCGCACGTTTAGAGTGCAAACAGTTGGTTTGATTAGCGTAATGAAAAGTTTTGCGTTCACCTGGTTGGTGAATCAAACACTTTTCATATAGCTAAGTAAATCAAATGATTGTGCTATAAATTGTGGTTCAACTGATTAATCTAGGTTTAAATAAAAATATACGAAATTACTGGCTAATCACATTTACCATTAGCCTGACAATATTCTTTCTTCAACGTTGGGTCTGCTTTATTCCATGGCATGTTGGCAATAACATTTGCTAAAGCACAGTTACCGGTTACGCCAGCCATTAAAAGTCCCACAGACATTAACAAGGTTCCATATCCATAAAACGGATTAAGGAAAACAGCAAGTATGGAAAAAACCATGAACATAATTCCCATGAAAATTTGTACTTGGCGAATTAAAGGCAGTGGTGCTTTTCCACCTTTATCAACAGGTTTACCCTCTTTCATCCAACCGCTAATTCCACCTTGGTAAACGCTATATTCATGCTCTGCGTTATACCCTAGAGATTTTGCCTGCTCAGATGCTTGCGTTGCCCGAGCACCGCTGTGACACATGAAAACTATTTTCCGATCTTTCAGTTGATTCAACACGCCAGGTGCAACTAATGAGAACCTGGAAAGCGGAACATTGATCGACTCTTTTATATGATGCAGTTCGTACTCGTCAGGCTCTCTGACATCAATGATGACTTCAGTCATTTTACTATCTCCTAATCGTTATAAAACATCTGCATTAGTATTTGCTAATATTATGCCTACTTTCCATTTTTCAACCTACAACAATGCTTTTATCAAAAAGAACACCCAACCTTTTGTTTTAATTGAAAATAAATTTCAATTCTAATTCGCTCTCAAAAACCATGTGCTGTAAATACAATCAACCTTAAAATTTCAGCCATAACATGTTGCAACATGCGTATCTTCTTTTTGCTACAAATGATACCGCAACATATCTTACCAACTAGTTTTTCTAAATAATCAATTACTTACGATATGGCACACGCAATGCTATTGGTTATAAAAAGTACAGAACAAATCAGAATAAGGATCTTATATGAAACAGTTATTGGGTAAGAATCTTCATTGGGTGAAGCTAGGCGAGCTAGAAGAACATGGCGAGCTATCCTGCATAGATGGGAGACACAATCACTGCATCATCGGTGCGCCAGGTGGAAATATGGGAGAGTTCATTCTTTTATTATCAGCCATCGAACAACAACTCAACATACAACTTGAAAATTCATTAATTGACAGTCTATTAAATGAATTCCTAAACTCTTTTGGCAAATTCTATATGCATACAGATACCCATGCAGTGCAAAACTTACTGCAAGAGTCTACTCAGATAAAAGCGCTCAGCAAATGGACATCGCACTTTAATAACGCTGAAGCGTTTTTTGATGCCTTGCAGACGCTTGATGAAAAAAAAGCGAAACACATTCTCCCTCTACTACTATCTGCAAACAATATTGGTTGTGGTCACATCCAACTATTAATAAAAAATTCGAAACTATACCGCACAAGAACAGCTTTGGTAGAAATGACACTAAAAAATTTCTTCCTGCAATTATGGAAAGGAAATAAAAAAATACATTACGCCATGCTAGAAGGTGAACACAATGAAAAATGCGTCATCAATATAGATTCACAACACGAAATCAATGAAAACACGTTAGTCCCATATATTTGCAACAAGAATAAAGAAAGCAAATTTGTTAATCACTCAGTCGCCCGGCATTTTTTTCTTCAACAAGGTAGCACACTACTTACTAAAATAGCGCGCCAACATAATATAAACATTGATCAACAAACACTGTTTGAAGAGGCTATCAAACTTTCTGTATTCCAACTCAACTCCACCCTAGATAAATTGGCAACCGATCTACCCACATTCCGCTGGGTTGTTTAACCTAGATTAATTACGTTTTGAAACAAAACTAATGCCCACAATAATTAGCACTGCACCAACAACTTGCATCAACCCAATAACCTCTCCCAATATTAAATACGCGAAATACAACGTTACTACCGGGCCACTCATCGAAACAATTGAGCTCTTTGATGCCCCTATACGTCTAACCCCTTCAGCTATAAGTATCAACGGTACAACAGTAGAAAATATTGCCATAATTAAGATTAATAGATATATTTTTATTTCTTGATCAAAAATCATTAAACCGTGAACAGAAAAAGCATGAGCAAGTGTTACAACAGTTGCAGCCATCATGGCGTAAGCTGTAAAACGTATAGCTCCCAATTGCTTAATCGGTTTCACACTACCTACTGTATATGCAGCAAAAACTATGGCTGCAGAAAAAACTAACAAAACTCCTTTTATCGTATCTGCATCAAATACTATTGCCTGCTCTTGAAAGACTAACGCAATTCCACAATAACTAATACATAACGCGATAATCGTCCGTCGAGAAAACTCCTGCATTTTCAATAAATAACTTAATATCACCACAAACGTTGGATATAAGAACAGAATCAAACGTTCCAAACTCGCAGGAATATAAGCAAGCGATGAAAAATCAAGTAATGCAGAAAGATAAAAACCCACAGCGCCAAGAATAAATACGGAATACAGATTCTCCACACGAAATTCGTTACTACTCCTAGCGGGGGAGAAAAATTTTAGTAGGATAAAGAAGAATGGTAAAGCCATCAAGAATCGCAACGCCAAGATTGTAATTGCATCAATCTCAGGTGCGGCCTGATATAACAGCTTTATTAAAATAGCTTTGAATGATAAACCTAATGTAGCAACAGCAACACAAGCAATACCAAAAACAATATTGTTCTTTTTAATATGAGTAAATAATGAGATCACAAACCACTCCATAATTCGTGGATCTCATCTTCAACTAACAAAAAAGCCGCGGATAAAATCCACGGCTTTTTTGTTAATATAATATCAATAGACTAACGGCCGCGGTAAGAACTCTTCCGCCACAGTTGCTTGTTATTTGCTATTGATAAATTTTCAAAATTCATGGGCTCATACTGCCTTTTCTTCATACATATTGTCAAGCATCATTTTTAAAACTCCAATGCTAATCCTAACTACAACCGATATTCTCTCATCTTTCGCCACAAAGTAGCTCGACTCATACCTAACTCTCCAGCCGCAACAGCTTTTTTCCCGTTGTTATTTTCTAATGCTTTCAAAATTTTCTCACGCTCTAAATCTTTTTCGCTCATTGTGTTTCTTGATTTAAATTCGTCAACACCACTAATTTCTGGTGGTAATTCTGCAAGCATCAACACCGGTCCCTCTCCTACCGCAAAGGCGCCTTCCAAGGCATTTCTCAACTCGCGAATATTTCCAGGCCATTCATATTCCAACATGGCTTCCATGGTGTTGCGTTCAATATCGGTTATCTCTCGAAAACCCTGCTGATTAAATTCATCAATAAAATGCCAAGTTAATGCTTCAATATCACCCGTGCGTTCTACTAAACGAGGGAGAAATAACTTTACTACTCGAATACGGTACATTAAGTCTTCACGGAATTTTCCGCGTTCTACTTCATCCCGCAAACTTTTATTTGTTGCAGATATCACTCTCACATCAGATGCTATTGCTTGTGTCGCACCAACAGGAACAAACATACGCTCTTGCAACACTCTCAACAATCGAGCCTGATTCTCTAATGAAATTTCCGCTACCTCATCCAGAAAAACCGAGCCTTTATCTGCCAATGCAAATAGACCTTTACGCTGGGCAATTGCTCCGGTAAATGCGCCCTTAACATGGCCAAACAATTCAGATGCCAAAAGCTCAGACGTTAACGTTGCACAGTTAATGGCCTGCCATGGCCCATCTTTTCTTGGGCTTAGCTGATGCAACGCTTTCGCTGCTAACTCTTTACCAGTACCGGTTTCACCACGAATCAGCACTGAAGCGTCTGTACGTGCAACACGGCATATCATTTTAAAGAACTCAGACATTTCAGGCGCTACAGTCATGATTCCCTGAAGGTTTTTGAGTTCAAACGCATTTCGTTTCCATAATTTTTGTGACATAAAACTCAGACTCAAACATGTTTAGATGTAGCTAATTATAGTATCAGAATCGTGTAACGCAACGTCTCATCAAAATGAAACAAATTGAAGCACAGAGAAATAGATCCAGCAAAAATCCTTCATAACCTATTGTTTTAATAAGAATTTAAACCCAATAACAGACATGGCTCAAGATGTGCAAATACCCATATATCAAATTCTAACTTATTCTTTTGAAACAAAAATTTAAAAAGGGGCCTAAGATGAAAGAGGCTATATTAAAGTACATACCTGCAACAAGCTGGTTGCCAAACTACCAAAAACAAAATCTTCACGGCGACATCACTGCGGGAATCACCGTAGCTGTCATGTTAATCCCACAGGGTATGGCCTACGCTATGCTCGCCGGCTTACCTCCAATTATTGGCCTCTATGCCTCTATTGTTCCACTACTGATATATGCACTATTTGGCACCTCTCGCCAGTTAGCTGTTGGCCCGGTGGCTATTGTTTCGTTAATGACAGCCGCAGGAATAGGAAGCCTAGTAAATGGTGCAAGCATTGAAACTTATATCGCTTACGCAATATTACTCGCGCTCATGGTAGGCATTATTCAGCTGGCAATGGGGATTGCAAAAGCAGGATTCATAGTCTCGTTTTTATCGCACCCCGTCATCAGTGGCTTCACTTCAGCAGCTGCACTTATTATTGGCTTTAGCCAACTAAAACACCTGCTGGGATTAGATATCGCTCGCAGTCATCATATTCATGAAATCGCTTTCAACGCAATCCAGCAATGGGAACAAACTCACCTAATCACACTGGCCATAGGTTTAGGCAGCATACTTTTATTAACACTGCTCAAACGTTGGAAACCCATGTTCCCCGGCGCATTAGCTGTAGTGGTATTGAGTACGTTAACCGTCTGGGGGTTTGATTTACATGAGCATGGCGTAAAAATAGTAGGAGATGTACCAGCTGGGCTGCCTTCACCTCAGCTCCCCGTATTTGATTTAGAAATCATCAGTGCCTTACTACCCACAGCAATTGCCATTTCATTAATCAGCTTCATGGAAAGTATTTCAGTTGCTAAAGCGTTTGCACGGAGAAATCGATACGATGTAAATCCTAATCAGGAATTAATCGGCTTAGGCTTAGCGAATATCGCTGGCAGTTTCTTTAAAGCTTATCCTGTTACAGGTGGATTTTCACGCACTGCAGTGAATGGCCAAGCCGGCGCTAAAACACCTTTAGCATCGCTGATTACCGCCTCGGTAATAGCTATTGTTTTAGTTTTTTTCACACCACTATTTTATTATCTTCCTAAATCTGTGTTAGCAGCAATTATTATGGTAGCGGTGTTTGGCTTAATCGACTGGAAAGAAGCGAAACATCTCTTTCACTTAAAACGTAGTGACTTTGTCGCGTTGCTCGTTACTTTTTTTGCAACGCTCACTTTGGGAATTGAACAAGGCATTTTGATTGGTGTTGCACTCTCGATAATATGGATCATCATTCGCAGCTCTCGCCCACACACAGCTATTCTCGGTCGTGTACCAGGAACCAGAGCATATAGAAATTTGGAAAAATACCCTGATGCAGAACAAGAGGACGGAGTGCTCGTATTACGGGTTGATGCCCAATTTTATTTTGGAAATGCCAGTTATCTAAAAGAGCTAATAAAAAACCAAGTGGAAGAATCGCTCACGAGCGTCTCTTCTGTTGTGATAGAAGCAGCAAGTGTTAATCAAATTGATTCGTCAGCAGATGCTGTTCTGCAAGAAATTGTTGAATACCTTAAATCGAAAAACATTGATCTCTATTTTGCCAACGTCAAATATCCCGTCATGGAAGTAATGATAAAATCTGGACTTAAAGAGCTGGTAGGACAAGATAAATTTTTCTTAGATCTTCACGATGCAGTTAAAGAGGCAAGTAAATCCCGACAGTTTGCTTAAGCGGCTCCACACACTAGCCCCACCCAGCTGGGGCTATCCAACTTTAAGAAAACTCAGGCAATTTATTTACGCACTTTAAACTTATTGATTATTCTAGAAAAAGCAGTTAGACGCGCAATTAGATTGCAGGATATTGTTTTCATATAGCCAAGCGATACAAGAGCCTGTGTTATATTCGTGGATCAACTGATTTTTTAGGTTAAATAATGAAATTACTAAAATCTCTGCTGGTCATTGTTGTGCTCAGTTATGTTATCTATCTACTTCAGCCAACTCGTTACCCCATCACAAATCGAATTCCGAGTGGAGAAACTGTTGTAGCCTTTGGTGATAGCCTTACCTACGGCATCGGTGCAGCAAAGAATATGAGTTACCCCGCGCAGCTTTCAGAACTCATTGGTGAAAAAGTTATCAATCTTGGTGTACCAGGTGATACAACAACTGATGCATTAAACAGAATTGACCAGCTTATAGAACAAGACCCAAGAATCGTATTATTAACGCTTGGTGGTAACGATTTAAAAAATGGTGTTGATAAAGAGATTGCGTTTAATAATTTAAGAACGATTATTCATAACGCTCAAGAGAGTGGCGCTTTAGTGATCATTGGTGGTATTGATATTCCGCTCTTTGGAAGAGGCTTCGCTGATGACTACAGAAAGCTCGCAAAAGATACCCGCTCTGTACTCCTCCCCAATGTATTTGAAGGCATCATGGGGAATCATCAATTAATGGCTGATAGCATTCACCCCAATGATAAAGGTTACAAAATAATGGCTGAAAGATTTCACGAAGTGATGAAACCTTTTCTTATTGAGTTTGATTTTTAATTCCATAACCTAATCAATGATTTTTGTCGACGGGTATGCATTCCGCCGACAATGCCGTTGTCTGACAGAGAATTGATCATCCTAGAATAATCAGTTGGCCGCACGTTTAGAGTGCAATCAGTTGGTTTGATTAGCGTAATGAAAAGTTTTGCGTTCACCTGGTTGGTGAATCAAACACTTTTCATATAGCTAAGTAAATCAAATGATAGCGCTATAAATTGTGGCTCAACTGATTAATCTAGGATTATGCGTACGCAACTCTTTTACGCGGCGCAGAATACCAGGCCTCTTTATGCGACTCGATAACTTTAACCAAGACGTCTCTTAACTGAACAACCCCCTGGCCTGACTTTGCAGCAATTGGATAAACATCGGCTTTAAAGTGTTGCTGGATTTCTTCAAGCGGCAGCACTCCAGAAGCATCACGTTTATTTGCGCATATCACATAAGGAATCTGGCTTTTAATCAGCTCCTGCTCAAAATCAATTTCGCGTTTTCCAATACCTTTATCAGTAGACTCAACACTATCGATCATCAAGATTCCCATATGGGCACCGTGAGAAACTATTTTTCTCGCGAATTCGAATCGTTGATGACCAGGTGTACCAAAGAAATAAAGTGAACATCCAGCCAACTCGATCTTTCCGATATCAAGCCCTACTGTTATAGAATTACCGTCCTCATCAAAGTGCTCAACACTTTTTGCTGTAGGGCTTAGCTTTTTAACCAGTGTCGTCTTACCGCTATTCTCCGCACCGATAACAATAACTTTTAGTCTCATCATTTCTGCCACTTGCTCTCTCATGATCTCTCCCTTCACCCTGATCAGGGCTGCAGTTAATCAAACATCATGTCTGATACCACACGCACTGCAACTTGGTTTCCCTAAACTTATAAACCAACTAAACCAACGTTCATTTTTTCGTTGAATTAAAAAGCCTATCTCTATACGCCGCAACATTGCCTACTAAAACAACAATAGAACGAGCGTGGTTTTAACAGCAACAATCAAACCAATCCGTTACAAGCACTTACATCCTTGTAATTTCTCGCTAAAAACAAGCTTCACACGCAATAATGACCCTGCAAACTCTCTAAAAATATAGTAGCTATTCCTAATATTGCAAATATGCTACAACTATCGTCTGTGATGAGCGACAAAGGTTCTCTTTTTCTTTCAAAAATGACATGGCTAACGTCATCAAGTTGCAACATTGAACCTAGAAAAAGCAGTTGGATGCGCAATTAGAATGCAGGATATTGTTTTGAATAGCGTACTAGCCTATGGATGGGCGTAGTTAGAACAATGCAGGAGCAATTGTCGAATGAAAAAAGCTGTCTTCACCTGGTTGGTGAAGCAAGCTTTTTTCATATAGCTAAGCGAAACAAGAGCCTGTGTTATATTTCGTGGATCAACTGCTTTTTTTAGGTTGAATTAGTTAGATTTATTAGTGTCTCAAAATTTAACCTCGCAGCATTATCAAAGCACTTGGAAATGCCTAATCCCACAGCACCTCCCGCTAGAAAATAGAGTCCAGCAAACATAGGCGTCTTAGAGTAGTGCCAAAAAAAGTTTTCGTAAACTTTTCTCAAAATATTCAGTATGATAAGTGGTAAACACAGACAGAGGATGAA
>Ga0316204_10009163_pt1 | contig 13357 bp, 10 predicted proteins | sample 6monrhotite_MG_2_FD_205661 | JGI IMG/M metagenome (GOLD analysis project Ga0316204, IMG submission 205661) | Microbial mat bacterial communities from mineral coupon in-situ incubated in ocean water Damariscotta River, Maine, United States -... | ecosystem: Environmental > Aquatic > Marine >... | reverse complement strand
AGTACGTTCTGGGTCAAACGGTGCAGCGACAACTTCGCCTAACTCAAAATTGCCATTGTCAGCGACTAGGCCATCTTGCCAACCGGCACCAATCAGTGTGTCGTTGCCGCTTCCGCCTGTTAGGATGTCGCCGCCATCATGCTGCGGACCATTGATATAGGCACGGCTATGACCCGCACCAAATCTGGGCAACACTTGGTTCGTGTCGCCGTCAGAGAAGCCGCCGCCAATGATTAGGTCATCGCCGCCATAACCGTTGAGGATGTCGCCGCCGCCGCCGCCAATGATAAGATTGCTTCCGCCGCTGCCGTTGAGCAAGTCGCCCCAATGTGATCCATTCACAAAGCCGCTTTGGTGTTTCAAGAGGTCTCTAAGTAAACTAAACCAACCCATTTTATAATCTCCTCGCTATCACGTTTCATTTTTTTAATTTGCTGTCGTTACGTTCGAGACGTAACACCGTCAGGAAAGGTTCATCCCGAAAGCCGTTAATCTCGTTTCAACTACTATTTATATTCTGAGGAGAAGTATTTATATTGGGAGCGAGCCGCTCAATAAATGAAGTGAACGGCTCATGTTGTTGAAGTGCTGTGCTTACAAAACCAGCACTTGACCAGCGTCAAAGATGGCCTGCAGTTCGATCGCATCAATACCGTCAAGTTGCAGCGTGCCGTGTGTACCGATCATCAGCGTTGCACCGCCGTCCGTGAAACTAGCGCTGGCCAATAACGCGTCCAAGTCCAATCCCTCTATTCCTGAGAAGTCGAGAACATCGAGATCACTGCCGCTAGTTCCAAAGTCTGAGATGGTGTCATTGCCGAACTCGGTCGCAAATACGAAAGTATCGGCACCTGCGCCTCCTGAAAGGCTGTCATTGCCGGCATTACCACGAATAATGTCATCGCCCGCACCGCCATCAACTGTGTCGGCAGCATTGCCGCCGTATAAAGTATCGTCACCGGCGCCGCCGTCAATTTGATCGGCACCGGTAGCTCCAAAAATGATGTCGTCGCCAGTGCTGCCATCAACTGTGTCGGCAGCATTGCCGCCGAACAAAGTGTCGTCACCGGCGCCGCCGTCAACTTGGTCGGTGTCATTGCTTGCATAAATAATATCATCGCCGCTGCCGCCAAACAATGTGTCTGCATTATCTGAAGGCGTGCCGCGACCACCGAATATTGTGTCGTTACCTGAACCAGAGAATATGGCGTTATTGCCCGCGCCAGAATCGACGGCTGTATGGGTTTCTGTGTTGTAAGAGCCACCGGCAAGAATGTCGTCACCGGCGCCGCCAAACAACGTGTCACTGCCTGCAGCTTGAACATTGCCTTGTGTGACCGTATCACTAATGTCGCCGCCAGCTATAAGGTCGTTGCCGACACCAGCGCCGATCAAATCGTTGCCTGCATTGCCTTCGACGGTATCATCACCGTCATCACCGGGACCGGCAAAGGCAGTGTCGTTTCCGGCGCCAGCTTTCAGCCAATCACTACCGGCATCGCCGCGAAGAAAATCGTCACCATCACCGCCGTCCAATGTGTCATCACCCGTGCCTCCGCGCAAAGTGTCTCTGCCAGCTTCCCCGAGCAAGGTGTCATTACCAGCGTTGCCGCTGAGAAGGTTGTCAGCCATGTTGCCTTTGACAAAATCATTTCCGCCAGCGGTGAGAACATTCTCAATGATTGTTTCCGGCGTTACGTAAATTGTATTTGCGTTGGTTCCTACTATTTGTCCATTTTCGCCGTAATAGGTGACAAGAGTACCAACGTCAATAAAGCGCCCTCCAAGCGAATCTGTATCCGATGATAGGTCTATAATCACATTGTCATCTGCTAGGTCACCGCTCGTGCCTACAATTTCAATTGTGTCTGTACCACCGAGGTCATAGATGGTTTGATAATGGCGGCCAGATAAATCAAAACTATAGACTTCATTTCCAGCTGTTGCAGTTTCATTGACGCCGTACAGGCTTTGCAGCGCTAGAATGTCTATGTATCCATAATTACTAGGCTCTAGATCTGAAACTGTGGCGTTTCTAAACAGGGCAGAATCGAAGGTTGGGTCCATTACCGTGTATTCATCACCGTCAAACTCAATCGGCATGGTAACGCCGCTCATTTGCTCTGATTGGAACCCTTCACCTGGATGGTTGAGACCCAGGGCATGGCCAAATTCATGGAACATTGCACGTTGTAGAAGCCCCTCACTGATGCCTTCAAACCCATCGGTGAAGGCCCGGTCATCAAACCAAATATCACCAGTTTGGTTTTGATCTAATGAGTCTGTCCGGCGGAAAACCATTGCGCCTACATTTGCTGGAAGCCCTTCAGTCCCGGCCAGTCTAATTTCTCCGAACTGTTCGCCGTCCTCGGTTACTTGCGTAAGTTGCAGGTTGGTAAAGCGTTCCACATCTGCAACTGCTGCATTAAAATAGGTAACAAGTTCATCCGGGACAGGAAAGAAAGTGTCCGATAGTTCAACGCCGTCTCGCACGTAGTGGTCATTAAAAAGCACGCCTTCTTCGGCTACGCTGTAGCTTACTTGGAAACTACCGTCCTGTTCTGCGCTATAGCGAAACCCCGAAAGTACGGAGTCCACATACAAAGTGCCAGTTTGCCCAAAAAGTTCCAGAGCATGGACATTGTTAGTTGCATCACCGTGTGGCATATTATCTCTCCTGCTGTTGCGCCGCGCCGGACGTTCTAATGCGACGGCTACGACAAATGTTAAAACTGCAGGAAAAGACAAAACATAAGGTGATGAGCCAATCCACATAAGCAGTGTCAACGGCTCGGGCGTTGATGCAAACGGCTCCCCACATGAGATTTGGTTGAGCTTTGGCTGCTGATAGCCTCGTGCTTTTTGAGGCTAGCTATACTGCATTTAACACAAAAAACGTCGGATGTGGTCGCGCCGGAAAGTTCAGAGGTTAGCCGAGACGCGCACGCAGTTCTGAGACAAAAGCACGACCTACGGATATGCAGGTCCCATCCTTAAGGCGTGCTTCATATTTACTGCCGCGGTGGCTGACTAAGTCTTTGATGTTAGCCATGTCGACAATGGCTGATTTATGAATACGTTGAAACGTATTTGGCAAAAGCAACATCAATTGACGTAGGTTTTTTTCGTGCAGCAATACGCTACCATCCATTAGTTGCAGTTCAGAGTATTTGTCTGCGCCTTTGATTAATAGAATATCCGCAACAGGAACCAACCGTGTTTTGCCGCCCAGTCGCACACCGAGAAATTGTGCCTTGCCGCCACCAGCATTGTTATCCAATTGACTAGGGTCGAGTCTGCCCAGAGCTTGTGACAGCCTTTCTTGAGTGAATGGTTTCGGTACAAAATCTACCACACCGTGTTCGAATGCTTTTATCGCCTGATCAGAGTTTGCCGATACGATAATAGTTTGAAACGATTTTGCGGTTACGTTTTTAAGTAAATCAAAACCACTGCTACCGTTCAGATTTAGGTCAAGCAACAATAAGTCTATGGTGTTTTCGGCAAGATAGTCTTCGCCTTCCAAAAGAGTTTCCCGGTGCTCTAGAGAAACCAACTGCGGCCCCAGAATTTCGGTGACCATCCTTTTTAAGGAACGCGCCACCATGGCTTCATCTTCAACAATTAAAATTTTCACAGCGCACTCTCATGTTCATGCAAATTAACATTAATGATTGTTTGCCAACCGCCTTCATCGGTTGGGCCGTCGACTAAATGATATTTCCCGGCACACGCTTCATCAAGTCGGGCGCGGATGTAACTGACACCTATGCCAGTCCGCGGTTCGCCGCCTTTTGGCTGCAAAATCCTCTCACCCGGGGGAACGGTAAATAAATATGTCATTTGTTCGTCAGCTCCGGTGGTTTGGGAAAGGCGGAAAACTATTGTTTGACCAACTTTATAGCGATTATGGGTCAGTGCGTTTTCAATCAATGTATGAAAGATGGCTGGCGGGACTTGTGCATTGGGATTAATTAACTCGGTCTCGAGTGAGAAATCTCGATCATTCCGGTAGCTCATAAGCGCAACGTGGGCGCTGCATAACTCTAATTCTCGTGATAGGGGCACGAGGGTTTCGCCTGCAATGTCGTTCAGTATCCTAAATTCCTGCGCTAACTCCTGTATCATCTTCACGCCAGTAGATGGGCTTTCGATGATCCACTCTGATAATGCAGTGAGTGTGTTCATGATAAAATGTGGTTGGATGTGGCGTTTAAGAAGTTCCAGCTCCAGTCGGCTGGACAAATGAGCCATCTCCAACGACCGCTGCCGTGCAAGCCGCAGTGCTGCCGCTTGCAATACAAACAATGCAATTGCAAGCACCGTCATCGCGTAATAATAGACACCGTCCAAAAACATTTTTGGTCCGACAAAAAACGAGCCACAAAAGAGCAATAGACCAAGCGAAAGCGCCGCTGCGTTAGCTTGGCCCTGATGCCATGCGGTCACTGAAATACCTAGTGCTAGAAGCGCGTAAATCAGGATAACAAAGTAGGTACTGGTATCCATGCTGTTCGACATAAACACCACGGTTATACTGGCCATCGTTGCAGCAGCGATTAACAACTTTAGATGCTTTTTTTGTTCAAAACGCTCGCCAATGAAAAGAACAAGAAAAACACCGGCAAAAATGGAGAAAGCAAGAACAGCTATTAGCCGGATCGCATGAAACGGGTAGGGGTATGAGAATATTCCTCTGTATACCTCCGCGCCAAATTGCAGTGCAACCGCGATGAACAATAGCCCAAGCCATAAAGCAGCCTTTTCTTTGCGCTGTAATACAAATATAGCGCCGAAATAAACTGCACCGGCAACGATCGCTCCTATCATTAGAAGGGCGGGTAAGTATCCAATGATACGTTCGTGCCGGTCATCCAAATAAGGACCAATTCTTAGCCGCATGCGCGCAGCACCGGGGAACTGTTCCAATGAACGGGCAGAAAACCGGACCGCAATTGAGTTTGTGCCGTTCTCAATCAAATTTGCCGGTAGAAAAAAGCGGGCATCCCTGTCGCCGGGCACCTCAGTTTCTTTGGTGTTGCCCACCACGCCGTTTTTCCCCAACAAAATACCGTTCCAGTATACTTCACTGGAAAACGGGCCTTCAATATACACGGCGAGAGGTAATTTGTTGCTTTGAACCTGCGCGCCTAGTGTCAGGTTGGTGCGAAGCCAAGCAATGTTGGAGGGCGACCGGATCTGGTCAAGTTGAAGAGTTTCCCATTCACTTACATCAAGCGATTTGTTTGAGAATTCACGGTTATCCAATGGGTTGAAAACCATATGGCTTACGCTGATAAATCCAGCGGATTCGTCTTCTTGGCCTGCAAAGACTGAACCTTGAACAGCAGCTATGAAAATGGCCGCAACTATATAAAAACAAAACCTCATGACCGTAATCTACCACGCTTCAAACGTGCAGTGCAGGTTATTTGGAGCCGTTCGCAACTGTGGCGGAGGCGTTTGCGTCCATTGCCTGCTAAATGCGACCAAACTGTTCTATGACGTGGCAACACCAGCAACCAACTTGCTGAGTAAAGAATAAAACAGTCACGACAGGAAATTTACAATGCTACGAACAATCTCAAAATACACCGCTTTGTCCGGCTTAATGATGACCGCGTTTACAGTTTGCGTCCACGCCTATGAAAGTGACGGCAAGCAGGCGTTTTCATACACCTATATAGAGGGTGGCTATCTTAATAGGCGGAACAATGACGTTAGTCCGTTTGCGGGAGCACCTCTTGCTGCCAATGTGGATGCTGGCAACGGCGATGGGTTTTTCTTGCGAGGGTCTTTGAACCTTATTGGCGGGCTATACATTTACGGTGCGTATGAAGAGGACAAATCTGTATATGACCTTTCCGCACCGATAGATGGTGAAGTTTTTTCCGGCGAATTTGATGTCAGATACCGGTCTAGGCGCGCAGGTCTTGGGTTCCACACTAAAATTACCGACAATGCAGATGTGTTTGTGCAGGCAGGGTTAACCTACAGCAGTTTTCTTTCTACCAGTCAGAATGTGACGCGTTCTTCGGACGGTGCATCTCTTACGGTTGACCTTCGGGAATCTCGCACGCAGTACGCTGCAAATGCTGAGGTTGGAGCGCGTGTTTGGGCTGCGGGTAAACTTGAATTGGCGGGTAGTGCCATATGGCGAGAAGCCCAAGCGATAGACAGTCTGAGCACCGATAATGTGATGCTAGGTAATGATTTTGGCGGGCGCGCAGAAGCGCGCTTTCACATAAGCCAGTCCTTTTCGCTTAGTGCAGAATATGAGCGCACCAGTATGGATCGTTTTCTGATTGCGGCCAGGGTTCAGTTCTAAAGCCGGACTAGCCTCTTCCTGAATATTTTACGGTAACAAATCCACATGAAAATTTACTTACGCGCAATGCGAAAGGTCCGGTAAGAATGAATTCTAAGTCACTCAAAACAGTAAGTGCTGAAACAACTATCAATGCCTCGAAAGACGCGGTGTGGAATGTTTGGGCACAGTTTAACAATGTAGCCGATTACGCTGCTTCAATACCCAAGTCCTATACGCTTGGCGGGAAGTCTAGCGGCTTGGGAGCAAGCCGTAGATGCGACATCTCAAACAAAATGCAAGTAGATGAAATGATTACAGAGTGGGTGCCCGGCGAGCGTTACTCGATGGAAGTAATTGCTAACAAAGGGGTTCCGGTTAAGACCATGGAGGTGTGTTTCATGGTTGCTAAAATTGACCACGGCATGACGTCTGTAAGCATTGAAATGAAGTACCGTATGAAGGGCCTTTTTCATTATTTACCGGTAAAGGGAGCTATGCAGCAGCAGGCAAGAGACCATCTTATGGGGTTAAAACATCATGTGGAAACCGGTGAGATAGTCAGCGAAAAATTGCTGAAGGCGATCCGTAAGCGATATTCGGGTGATTGCCGTACATTAACCTAGACAACTTCGCTTAGGCTTTAACCGAGTCGGCCCAATTAAGTTATTACATGCTCGCGCATCAGAGGGCGCTCAACTCTATTTGATTATATTAGGTAGATTTTGCCAGCATGATTGGAGCGCTATTTGTTAATCATCATACGTTTCGGTGCGTATTGCGTTTCCATTTTTGTCATGGGTAGTAGCGGTCAGCCCGTATTGCCGCTTATGGTCTGCGCCTGTTGATTTCGTAACCTCGGACAAGGTTCCATCTTCCCGGTAGATCTTTTCGAGTTTAGCCCAATTGTATGACCAATAGATACCGTCTCTCTGGATGGTGCCATTTTTATACCACAGCTTCTGACTGTAACCATCGCCGCCCGTTTGTGTAAGCACCCTGAATTTCTGGCAGTTTGGATAAAAACTGATTTCTGAGGGAGGGGCGCCGCGGCTATTTGCTGTCGGCTTTCGGGCCTCTTCGGGTTTCTTCAAAACATAATAGCCGCCGCTGCGCCCAAAGGTCCAGCCGCCGCGCTTTATATCAACGCCGCAAACCATGTGCATTTTATCATCGTCAGCGTAATAGCCTTCGGGGTCACCTGCATAGATGACACTGGCCTGTTCTATTGGATCCTCGTCACCCCAATCACTGTTGTAACCAGCCTTGCCGGCGCTATTGCCACCACTATTCGAATAAGAGTTTATACGAGCAGCAGGATCGTTGACCAAGCCGTCGAAGTTGGGCGAACCTGACCCAGCTTGGGTCCTAAAAATTGGTTGTGGCCTCGGCCCCAACTTTTGACTGCACCCAATTTGGGCGGCGTGAACGTCTGTTACTGCAAAACCGGGACGACCACTGTTGTTAACACAGTCCTGCACTTTTTTGTCATAGGCGTTCGCCGCAGAATAGTCACCAACCTGTACACTTTGATGGCTACCGCTATTGGTGTTTTTAGATCGTTCAATCTCAGTGGCAACTTGGGTTAGTGCGCCGGTGAACGCATTGGCAAACTCTGCCCATTCACGTCGTTTTTTCTCTTTAATGCGGGCTTCTTCTTCACGCTTATTTTCGGCTTGGGCAAAACGCCGTCTGTTTTGCCTATCATTGGTTGCGGCAGCTTGCGCTTTGTTCTGTGCGAGTTGTCGCTCGAGCCGGTACCGGTTTTGATCCTGGAGAGCCTGATCAGCATCGCCGCCGTCCGCCCAAGCATCTTGTTCGGCCTCGCGGGGCTCGGCCTTAATGGGTTGCTTTATGGCCGCAGGGTCAGGACCGGCTGCCCAAGGATCATCTTCAGCTGCGGGCACAGCCTTTTTGTCTGAGTTTGGCGGTACCGCGTCAACTGGCAAAGATGCAACCGGCTTGGCGATAGGCACTATCACAACGCCGTCTTTATATACCGGTGCTACAATAGTTTCATCAGTGACATATTTATCCATAACTTCATTGGCTTCCCACGCTCTAAATCCGTCAAACGGCGAGCGGTTGGCCGTCATATTTTCCCTTATAATCTGAGAAGCATCACTGAATGTCATATGGTCGGGTAATTTATAGTCACCCTTCTTCACACTTCTAGCCAACGCAATAACAACTTCAGCTTGAGCTGTGGCTTTGTCTGATTCGCTATCCTGTCCACCGTAAAACACGCTGGTCATTTTCTTTTCAGCTACTTGATTGATGGTCTCCCCGTCAGGAGAAATTGATTGTTTACCAAGCCACGTTCCACCGGCATATCCAGTGTCCCACGCTGTCTTCATCTGGCCGTATCCCGGGATCATTTTCTCGATAATTTTGTCTTCGACATATTCCTTGGCCTCATCGTAGGCGGTTTCTTTGGTTTTCTTCCATACGGCTTCATAGTCTCCTTTTTGGAGATCATCTTTTATGTCTTTGCTGTATTTATATGCCTTATAAAGTGTTTCATTCTTTTTCTTGAGAGCTTCTTCTGCCTTTTCGATCATTTTGTCTTTGGCCATATTAGCGGCGCCATCTAGCGCTTCGCCGTATTCACCGCTAGCTATCTTTGCGCCTACTTTTTCATAAGCTTCTTTCGCTGTCTCAAAATTTTCCTTTAGGTTCCCTGTCTCACCTTCTTTGTCATCATCCGTATTCTGGGGCTTTTTTGTCCTAGGGTTTGACGTGGCGGCGGCCTTTTTCTTTGGTTGAGTAGCTTTTTGCTTTTCTTGCTCTGGGGCGCGCCAATTGGAAAAGGAGGATGTCTCGCCGCCGAAAACTTGCGGTGCCAAAAGCAGTGAACATAGAATCAAAAAAACTGCCAATGAAGCTGGGTGGCGTTTTAAAAACTGTTTGGTAGCTCGAGAGCGAGAGAGTGTTTTCACCGCGAAGCCTCCGTGTCGGGCGTTCCGTTATTTTCTTGCCAAAAATTCTTGAGCTGACGCGCTTTCGCTCGCATAGGCTTAGTAGCTGCAGTGCTGAAAAGCACGTTGCCTAGGCTGGATAACGCGGCTTCTGTATCTCCCGCACCGTGTTCCATAATGGCAAGCGAGATCATCAGTGGCTCTTTGATATCGGCTAAAGCAATCTGCTCCCTGAAGAAAGTCGCGCCGCGATCATGCCAGCCAGACTTGAGGTAACAAATGACCATGCGATCAAGCACAGTGTCAGCAGCTATATAAGGGTTAACTGAAAACATGGCCTCCAGATGAACTGCCGCGCGGCGCCATGCGCTGACCGACATTAGCTCATCAACCAACAGTACGCGGGAGGACAGGTCCGAGTCGTCCAGTTGCAACAGTTTTTCCAAGCTGTTGATGGCTTCAATCTTGAAGGCTGGAATAACCCTATTTGCGTAATAGATGCGCGCCGCTAACTGCCAAGTTGCAGTGCTCTCTGGGGCAAGCGCCGTTGCAGCAGCCAGAAATTCAAGGCTACGCATCAGGTCAGCGTCGTCACCTGATTGTTGGAATGCTCGCCAGTATGTCCGTGCTTGGTCGCGCTTTGTGGCCGCCTCGACCGCGCGTTTGAAGGCGGAACTGTTGTCGTTATCGGTTGCTTCTAGGCTTGCAGCAGCTGTTGTTGCATCCGCCGCTTGCGAAGCTTGGGCATCTGCGTAAATGCAGGTCGATACCAGTAGCCCTAAGAGTTTTGTATATGACCGGGGAGTCATGTCTACTGCCTCTCTATTTCACCTTGAACGGAATTTCGTATTTCAAATAAGCCACTTGGCGCAGGTTTTGGACACGCACATGCAGTGTGCCTGATTTTTTCAATTGCTTTTTCTTGATGAAAACAATGCCCTGTAGCGTCTCGCCGGGTTCAATAATGCCGGTTTGAAGCGATTTTTCGAAAAGGCTTTTACGCAATATGGACATGCGCAAATTGCCTTTGCCTCCGCCGCCCGGGTCAATATCCTTTACGACAAAGTTTAAGTCTTCTTGACGAGCGATTTTGCCATTTGAGACCACATAAATGTCATTCAGATGAAGGCGGATCGGTGTGTCATTGGTAACCGCGACATCCAGTGTAATGAAATCACCCACTTTGTCGCCGAGAACGCGTTGTTGCTCTTTTTTGCCAAATGTTTCTACGCCGACAGTGACACTGCGTTGCTCCATCTTGTTCCTGTAAGAGAAAGCTTCTCGGAACCGAAGTTGCTGGGAAATACTGTCGAGGAAATCATCGTCAGCGGTTGCAGTTGTGGGCACTATCATTACTGAAACGGCGAAGAGTGCGGCGCTTAAGATCAATCGAGAGACGTTCATGGCCGTAACTCCATTCCGGTTGCTCGAATATATTGCTTCACGTCATCAAACCCAGCTTGAATAGCTTGCAGTGCGTTTCCGCTATAGTCGAAAGGTTTAATTTTTCCGGTTGAGTTTAGCCCACTAAATTCGCGGGAGACTTGCTCCGCCCAAAGGATTTTTCCTGATGCCGGATCGATTAGCTGGCCGAATAGGCCAAACCGCACAATGATTTTATAGTCGACACCCTTTTTTTCCATCACCATTTTATCGCGCAGCATGTTGAATGCTTGCAAGTCAGCGACAAAAAGCAAGTCGACGTTGTTTTGCTTGGCGATTTGCGCCAACTGCGCTTTCGATAGTTCAGAGCCCGGTGTAAAATTGATGCGTTTGGTTGACTTGAAGAGCCGACTGGACTTCAATTCAAAATAGAGAATGTCACCGATCGCCTGGGGCGCAGATTCTGTAAAAAATTCGTCCGTGCCACCAAAAAATTTCATCACCCGTGCATCTCGAAGGGTTAGGATGCCGACACTCGCATTGTATTTCAGCGAACCTCGACTTGATTGAGGGCGGTATGAAAGGCTGGGTCGTTTTTTGGCTTTTGGTATTTTGATTTTCTTAACATCATCAAAGGCAAAACTAGGTGAGGACCCAGCGAGAGGCTGAACCAATAGGCCCACAATAACGAGTAGAATAGCGGCCAGCTTATACGCTGATAGATGCTGTTGCAGCATAGTGGCTCCTGCAGCTAAAATTAGATATCTGATGCTATGATGAGTTTAAAGACAGCGCCAGTATATACGCAGAAGTGCGTATATACAATTTGGGACCCCAAATCAAAATGAGAGCAAGCTATAGAATGTGATTGCGCATGGCGTAGGCTGAAAGTTCAGCAACAGTACCAAGGCCGAGTTTGCGCTTGATGTTTTCTCTGTGTTTTCTGATTGTATGAGGGCTTATGCTAAGTAAATGTGCAGCAGAATCCGAGGTGTGGCCTTCGGCTATCAGTTTTACGACTTGCAGTTCTCTCACACTGAGCACGTTGGTGTTAGGGCATTCCCCTGAAGCATCCAAGGTTATTTCTGGCGGAAAAAAAACATCACCCCCCAAGACCGTTTTCACCGCAGTCGCAAATTGCCGCATAGCACTAGTTTTGAACAGAAATGCATCAAGCCTCAGTTCCTTTATTGCAGAGGCAGCGCTTTCTTCGCTTACGTCACCGGTGATGAGCATCAAGCGGGTGTCTAGGCCGCGAAGGCGTACCTCGCGCGCAACATCAAGGCCGGTGAGGCCTGGCAACCGAATGTCAAGTATTGCAAGGTCTATAGGGACTGTATTCAATATACTAAGCGCGGTTTTGCCATCTGCCGCTTCTGAAATGGTGCCAATGTTATCTAGGCGCGACAGCAACGCCACCATCCCTTCTCTGACTAGGGCATGGTCATCAGCAATCAATATTTTAGCGGGGCCGCTTGGCATATATCCACCAGTAAATTATGCTGTGTCAGCAGACGGCAAAAAGCGATTCACTACAACTGAAAAATTGATTTGTAGTTTGTTTTTTCGTTCTTTTAGAAAGAAAAACTCTGCAATTACGGGTTTTAAATATGAGTGATGCAGCAAAAAAACCAAAAAGCACCTGTGCCCGTATCAGCCGGCGCAGTTTTTCTTGTTGGCTTTTAGTTGTTTTTTGCTTGTGGGGTGCCAGCGGCGTTTTGTCAGGCGGTGTGTCTGCGCAGAGTAGCAGCGAAGACGCCGTAGTGCTGGAAATAGAGAGTGTCAACCGCGCGCTTCCGCTGGTTGGCCCCTGGCAGGTGATCCGGGGACAATTGGTGCGACCCGACGAGTTCACAGCGGCCTTCAGCGGAGAAGTAACAATCTTGCCTGATCGGTGGCATGACCGTGAAGAAAACCCTGTTAACGCGGATTGGCCTGCCGGATTCGGAGCCGCAAGTTATCGCATGAAAATTATGTTGCCAGCCGACGAAGTGCCGCAAGCATTGAAGGTCCAAACGCCTTATTCAAGTTATGAATTGTGGGTGAACGGCAACAAGGTTGCTGAGAGCGGACTTGTAACCGAAACGCCGGAAAATTTTAAGGCTTTCTATTTGGAACGGATAATACCATTGCCGAATGATGGTGAAGTGGAAATCGTTTTGCTGGTTTCTAATTTCGAGCATTTTGCGGGCGGTATTCTTCGTCCGCCGATTTTGGCTAAGCGAGCGGATTTGGAACAGGAAGCCAAAGCCTATGATTTATCCTATTTGTTTGTGCTGGGCGCGCTGAGCGCATTGTTGGTTTTTCAATTCGCCTATTTTGTGCGCAGTTTTTCATCAAAAGCTGAATGGTCGCATTTCTGGTACTGTGTTTTGCTAGTTGTCCTGATTGTCCGTTTGACCACCCTAACAACAATGCCTTTCAAACTGTTTCCTAGCTTTCCGCATTTCAGTACGAAAACGATTGAATATCTATCTTTGTTTTCCTCCGCCGCAGTGTATGTCACCTTTCTGGCATCAATGTTCCCGGCAGAGTTTCCTGCGCTGATACGGCGCGTAGTTTACGCCTTGTCCTTGCCTTTTGTTGTGAGTGTTCTTGCCTTTCCTGTTGTTGTTTTTACTCAACTCCAGGACGCTTTCATCTTATTTGGTCTTATTACTCTCTTGTATTCGCAGGGGGCTATTCTTGTGGCTTGGCGGCGCAAACGCAAAGGTGCGGGTGCCGTATTAGTATTCACGGCGCTGTTTTT
>Ga0316204_10009162_pt1 | contig 13357 bp, 11 predicted proteins | sample 6monrhotite_MG_2_FD_205661 | JGI IMG/M metagenome (GOLD analysis project Ga0316204, IMG submission 205661) | Microbial mat bacterial communities from mineral coupon in-situ incubated in ocean water Damariscotta River, Maine, United States -... | ecosystem: Environmental > Aquatic > Marine >... | reverse complement strand
CATATCTGACAAAGTTGATGCCATGGTTGCGCTTGTATCCTGGATACGTGCGAACCACCGTTTCTAAACCGTCCAGCACCATGTTCCCGATGACGGGACTAATGACGCCCCCCTGTGGGACGCCTGCCGTTGTGGGATGAACTTTGCCTTCCTCTAGGAATCCACAGTTCAACCAAGCTCGCAATACCTTTTTGTTCATTGGGATGTTTTCCAATATCCAGTCGAAACTGATGTTGTCAAAAAATCCTTTAATATCACCTTCAAGGATCCATTGTGAGGAACCTTTTAGACGAAATATATTGAATAGTTGACTATTTGCATCTGCACACCGACGTTTATTCCGAAACCCATACGAGTTTTTATCTCCCTGCGTTTCAGCAATGGGTTGTAGGGCGTACATGTGTAATGCTTGCCTTGCTCGGTCTTCCATTGTTGGAATGCTGAGGGGTCTCGTTTGGTTTTTGCCTTTCTTCGGAATATACAGTCTTTTGAGTGCTTTCGGTCGATATCTATGCCAGTTGAATAGGGTTTCTAGGGCTCGCATTTTTTGACTGGGTGTTGTCCACACGTCGCCATCAATGCCCGCTGTTTTCTTTCCTTTATTTTCAGTAACACGTTTAACAGCCAATGCTCTAGCCGCGAACGATTTAATTAAGAGATAACAGAGACGTTTAGCTTTGCGCCATGCCCCGTCACGTACCGATTTGACAATCCGATTTTGCAGGGACCTCACCGAGCGAGAACAGTGACTCCAGTTTATCTGGTACCATTGTTCGCTGTATCGGCACTGAGCCGCTTGCAGTAGAAAAATACTGCCCATTTTAAACTTGCTCCAGTTAGGTGGTTTTCGAATTCTTCTTGCCAAGTCACACCTGCGAAGGCATTGCACCTTACATAGAAAGTTAGCTCCCCTTGCGGGTGGGACAAATCTTGAATCCCTATCAACCACATTACATGGAAGCGTTCGCTTCTTCCAGCATCTCCTACCTGCATATCCATCCGCCTCGGTTACCCTCGGCATACTCAAGGAATTACACGTTGCATGACCTTGAGGGGTATACAGGCTTAACGCCTATCGTTAACTCTACAAATAAACGGGGTTAGGATGTCTCTGTATACCGGCTGATACGAAGAATGTGTAGGCTCGCTGTTAAAACTCGCCTAACCAGACCAGCAATGTCATTTTTTTTTGACTCTGGAGCCGAAGGGTAGCTCTAGCTCCGCAAACTTCACGATACGTAATAACGAAACTTTAATTACTTTACCCATACCCGTCATTTTCCACACACAGCCAATTATGCTACTTAATCGTCTGTGATTTTACTGAGTGCTTGTAACCCCGTTGTTGCCAACGACGCAACCCCAGTGTGAAAACAAGTGACATTACACTATGGTTATCTATTTCTTCCTTGAAATGACAGCAGTAGAATTAACGACTTAACGCCGCAATAACAGTGGTTTATACAGAATGTAAAAACTCCCGACTTATTCACAGTATGAATAAGTCGAATAACCCTATCTTTCATATTTTATTATAATGGAAATTGCCAAGTTGGCATATAACTCGATTATTGCAAACCATGCACACCAACCAGCTAGGCCATATATATTTTATTTCGTTATTTTTTATTTATTTTCAATAACCTACATTAGCATAGCAATATTTAAAATATTTTTTTGTTGTTGAATGGCGCTAGTGTGGATGCACTCGCTCAACCAAAAACCCTGCCCTTACTGCAATGATGCGGTGTAATGTGTTTAATTTATTTCACAATGTGAATATGCCTGACTTATTTACAGTGTGAAATAAAACATTTTACTTGCCTCACTTGCATCCTGTATGCGATTTCGCATTCATTTTTTATCCGTTTCTAATCGCTTTGGGTATATGCCTGCCTAATTTTCTGCAAAGGTCGCAATCCATCCTTTGGATCAGCGCGCCATTCGCGATCGGCCAGTTCAGATGGCATGGGTTCTTTTATTCCGTTGCCATCTGCTGTGAGTCCAATGTTGCATTGCTCAATAACCGGTCCAATTTGTTGGGGTAACCAGCAATGGCCTTTGTCGTATTCCGCGCCCTGCCCTTCAAGGTCAATGTGAAACTCAATATATTCAGCCCCCCAGCGATGAATGGCCCGTTGTAAAACGCCGGGCTGTACGGTGTGGTCCGATAATCCGATACGACACCCCGTTTCTAGCCGCAGTGTTTCTATGGCGGCAAGGTTAGCTTCAGCATAAGGCGCAGGATACGATGAGGTGCAATGTAACAAGACGGGGGTAACAGCGGTATTGGCTTGTATTATGTTAACTGCATGGTGCACTTCGGCCATTGTGGCCATGCCGGTGGATAATATCAGGGGTTTTTCTGTTTTCGCGCATTCAATTAGCAGGTCGTCCCACATTAATTCATAGGAGGATATTTTATAATATTTCACATAGGGCTGTAGCACTGACACGGCTTGAATATCAAAGGGAGAACAGATGAAATCTATGCTTTTTTCCCTGCATTTGTCGGCAATATCCGGAATAAATGCCGGGGGTAATTCCCATGCCTTTCTTCCCCGGTGCTGCTCTGAATTGGCGACTATTTTGGGTGCAAATAAGGTCTCGACACGAAAGAGCTGGAACTTAATGGCATCACAACCGATCGCTGCTGCAACGTCAACGAAATCTAAACAGCGCGCCAAATCCTGGTTGTGGTTACTGGAAACTTCCGCAATAAAATACACTGCATTTATTGATGACTTACTTTCAGGTTTTGTTACTGACTTGCTTGCTGGCTTTATTTTCGATTCAGTTACAGGCTTTGGTGCAGTCATGGCGCTGTGCTCCAGCTACATTAATGTTACGTTTCGATTGTCCCCAATCGATAAGGTAAATATCACCCCTTCAATCCAAGGGGACCCTTCCGTATCACTCACATAGTATACGGCTAAATAGCGGTCATTTTGCAGGTGGATTAAATCACCATATCCACCGTTGTATATCCCCCCCGCGTACACATTTAATTCTGCAATTGTTTGCCATGTCCCACCCTGATTATCACTGCCGTAAATGGAGACACTTGGTTGATTTACCGTTAAATCACGTAACAGCATCAGGTGTTGTTTATCATTAAGATAGTATAACTGTGGTGCATGGCCGCATATTTCTGTTTCTTGCGGGGGTGACCAGCTCACACCATCGTCTTCTGAATACGCTTGACAAATGATATGTGGTTCCATGTTATCACGTATCACGGCTAACCATTTTTTGTTGCCACAGAATGCCAGTGAAAACTCGTTTAACTTTTTATCATAATCTGTTGACCTTGCCACGATGGCCCGTAATTGCCACGAGCGCCCCCTATCGTAGGAATGCCACAATAAAGGCGACACCACGGATTCGCCCGGTGCTACGCCATAACCGCAAAGCAACAACGCACCATCAGCTGCCGTTTTGATATGTCCGAAGCAGGCAGATGGGTCAATACCGCCCTCTTCTTTAAGCAAACTTCGTTGTAGTGGCGTTGATATTGAGGGTGAGGCGTCATTGAGACCTGTTCCGGTAAGCGCTTTTAGGCTGTCAATATCGAGGTATGACATGTAATTTCTGTTGAATTGCTTAACGCGGTATTCACGGGTAATCAAGATTAGTTGTTTGTCATTCACTGATTGGGGTAATTCAGTCCCGCTGGCACGGCTGGAAAATGGCCCGGATATCAACGCATCCAGTTCATAACCTTTTCCGCCACTTTCCCCAAACAACACGCCGTGGTCTTGCCATTGTTCCGGCGATGTAACAGCCGCACTCAGTAATCGCACCTGCCCCCCTCTGCCATGGGGTTCATCACTGTCGGAATAGCCACTTCGACAAGTCAGCAGTATGAGGTCATTGACCTTTGCCAGTGTTGGGAATGAGTGATATCGGTTGTTTTGTTTCTTTACGATGGAAAATCGTTCAATTATTCTTGCTTTTAGCATGTACGTTAGCTCTTGTTTTAAACGATTAGTGGTGATTTTATTTAATTATTCATTAGACTTGAGTCCAGACTTGAGTCCAGAGTTGCGTCTAGCGTTGAGTCAGCTTAAGTTTCGCTAGTGTTTTTTTGTCATAAACAATTTAGCCATCAACGGCGTAATGCGTGACGACTTTTTTAACGGCCAGCACCACGTCATCAACATCCTGCTGCCCCATACCCGGAAACAAGGGCAGTGTTAGTATACGCTGGTAAGCTTGCTCTGCCATTGGACACTGGCCGGGTACCGTGTTAAAGGTATCCCGATAGTATGGGTGCAAATAGACAGGCTTATAGTGAACATTAACACCAATGCCTTCCGCTCTCAGCGCTTGAAATAACTCCTGCCGCTGGCAACCCAGTCGATGCGGTTCCAGTTTAATAACATATAGGTGATAAGCATGCATTCGCTGTTCAAGGTGAGTTAAGGGGGTCAGGCAACTCAGTTCATTAAATAATTGATGATAATAAGCCGCAATGGTGTTACGTCGATCAATCCATTGCGGTAATTTTAACAGCTGTTGCAGGCCCAGCGCACACTGGAAGTCGGTGATTCGATAATTATACCCCAACGACTGCATATCATAATCCCAGGTGTTGCGTTGTACTCGCTGCGTATGTTCCGTTGTAATGCCATGGTTTCGAAATTGTTTGATGCGCGTTGCAAATAATTCATTTTCCGTGGTTACCATGCCGCCTTCCCCGGTGGTAATTTGCTTAACCGGGTGAAAACTAAACGTGGTGATGTCTGCAATGGAACCTACCGGGCGATTTTTATATTCAGCCCCCAAGGCATGGCTTGCATCTGCCACCAGGTACAGCTTATGTTGTTTTGCGATTGATGCCAGGGTGTCATAGTCGCAAGGCTGTCCCGCGTAATCCACCGCGACTATCGCGCGGGTTTTTGCGGTAATAAGCTGTTGCACACTGTTTGGGTCAATTAACAGGGTGTCCGGGTCCACATCCGCAAATACCGGCCTGCCTCCTTGATAGACAATGCAATTGGCGCTGGCAACAAAGGTAATTGCCGGCACAATCACTTCATCACCGGGTTTAATGTCAATGGCATACATGGCTGCATGCAATGCTGCCGTTCCGCTGCTCAGTGCCACCGCGTGCTCAGCGCCCACATACCGGGCGATCGCCGCTTCAAATTCCTGCACCACGGGGCCGGTGGTAATTAATGATGCGCGCAGTGTGTCAATTACTTTTTCGATATCCGCATCATTAATTGACTGAGCGGAGTAAGGCAGTAATGAAGTTCTAACGGGTTCACCACCGTGCAAGGCGATGGGGTTCATCGAGGAAAAGCTCATGTTGCGTGAAGACTGAGATCGGATACCATTTGCTTCAGGTCGTTTGTTGTCAGCCAGCGATCGTTATGCTGGCTACTGTAGCAAAACCGCTCTGCGCAAGGTTCTCCAACGCCAGTATTCATTAATGTTTCCATCTCACGGCTTTTTGAAAAGGGAAGAATTAAATAATAATCGCCGACATCCAGTGTGTAACGCGCATCTTCTTCTGAAATCATCACTTCGTGTAATTTTTCTGCCTCTCTAACGCCAATAAAATTAAGGCTGCAGTGCGGCGCAATGGCTTTTGCCAGATCAACAATCCGCATGCTTGGTAATTTTGGCACATAGATTTCACCTCCGCGTGCCAGGAATAAGCTCTGCAGCACAAAACTAACACTTTGCCCCACGGTTATCCAGAATCGGGTCATTCGTTCGTCGGTGATATCGAGATGACCGCTTTCACGCGCTTTTATAAAAATAGGCACCACGCTTCCGCGACTACCCACCACGTTGCCATAACGTACCACGCTGAATTTTGGTCCGTCGGCACCGCTATAGTTGTTGGCGGAAACAAATAGCTTATCGGAACACAGTTTTGTTGCGCCGTATAAATTGACAGGGCTTACCGCCTTATCGGTACTGAGGGCGATGACATTACTGACGTTACAATCAATGGCTGCGTCAATAATATTGGCCGCCCCCATGACGTTGGTTTTGACCGCTTCGATTGGGTTATATTCGCAGGTTGTTACTTGTTTCAGTGCCGCGGCATGCACCACGAAATCCACCCCACTAAAGGCACGGGACAAACGACTACGATCCCGAACATCCCCAATAAAATACCGCAGGCACGGATAAGCCTGCTCTGAAAATTGCTCGCGCATTTCAAACTGTTTCAGTTCATCGCGGCTAAAAATAATAAGCTTTTTGGGTTTATATTTGGTGAGTACGGTTTTGACAAATTGCTTGCCAAATGACCCTGTCCCACCAGTGATCAGAACGGTTTTATTATTAAGCATACGATGAAGACCCAGACTTTTATTATTGAATTTATTAATATATTTGAATAACTATAGTCCACACCATTCAACACGCCAACCAACACACTAACTTTAAACAAATGACCCGTAGCGGTTTTAATCACTTGGGCGTTTCCTGGGCGTTTGACTAACGCCCCTTAGGTGCCTGCCAATCTGAGATGGGCCGTTGGCACGACTGAATTCGCATCGTTCACGCCGTGGCGTAATTTTTGCATTATTTCTAGCAATTTACCAAACATTCATTACGTATTAGGTCAAATTGACCAGAATCGCTTCACATGAGCAAAGACTGGAAGTCAATCAGCACGCCCTCAACCGCCACCATGCGGGAAGTACTGGCGCTCATCGATAAAACCGCCATGCAAATTGCACTGGTGGTTGATGATGGCTGCCACCTGCTGGGTGTCATCACGGATGGCGATATTCGCCGCGCGTTGTTAAAGGGCGAAACGCTCGATACCCCTGTCAATTCCTTTATGAACACCAATGCAATAACCGGGCTTATTGATGAAGACCCGGAAAGCTGGCAACGTTCAATGCAGCGCCATACCTTGCAGCACCTGCCCTTGTTAAGTGCTGATGGCTGCATCATCGATATGGCTCGCCGAGAAATACCCGAGGAACCCAAACGAGACAATACGGTGGTGATTATGGCGGGCGGTATGGGTACTCGCTTAAGGCCACTGACTTATTCACACCCCAAACCACTACTGAAAATTGGCGACAAGCCGATATTGGGTACCATTATTGAAAATTTTATAACCCAGGGTTTTTACGATTTTAAGATTTGCATTAATTACCATGGCGAAAAAATACGCAATTACTGTGGCAACGGCTCCCGATGGGGGGTGGACATTGAGTATATTGAAGAGGATAAACGCCTGGGTACTGCCGGGGCCCTTAGTTTATTGCCCAAAACGCCCACCTTGCCTTTTTTTGTCATGAATGGTGACCTGCTGACAAAAGTTGATTTTGTGAGGTTACTTGGATTCCATCTTAAGCAGGGAAACCAGGCCACGATGTGCATCCGGGAGTATCGTTATCAGGTGCCGTATGGTGTGGTGGAACTAAAGAGTCACCAGATTACCAATCTACAGGAAAAGCCCGTTTATTTTCACAATGTCAATGCCGGCATTTATTTGCTGGAACCCTCGGTTCTCGATAGTTTACCGGAAAACCAATACTTTGACATGACGAGCTTATTTGAAACCATGATTAAAAATAACACGCAGGTTGGCAGCTTTCCACTCACGGAATATTGGATGGATATCGGTCGTATGGAAGATTATGAACAAGCTGATCTGGAATATTCGGAGCAATTTGGATGATACATAAACATTCCGTACTCGCGCTCATACCCGCCCGTGGCGGCTCAAAGGGCCTGCCGCGAAAAAATATTATACCCATTGCTGGGAAACCCATGATTGCATGGACCATCGAAGCGGCGAAAAAATCACAGTATATCGACCGCGTTGTTGTTTCATCTGATGATACCGAAATAATTCAAATCGCCAGGCAGTTTGGCGGTGAAGCCCCATTTGTCCGGCCATCACACCTAGCACAGGATGACTCACCCACGATTGATGCAGTAGTCCATGCGCTGGATAATTTACCGGAATACGATGTGGTGATATTACTGCAACCAACCAGCCCGCTACGCGATGCGCAGGATATCGATAATGCCATTGACACACTGTTTTTGACCAATGCCAGTAGCTGTGTATCCGTTACCGAACCGGACAAAAGCCCCTACTGGATGTTTACTGTCAATAAAAAAGGCAAAATACGCCCGCTACTCAGTCAGGAGTTAAGCAACAAACCCCGCCAGTCACTCCCGCCCATACGGGTTTTGAACGGCGCCATTTATATTGTAAAAACTGAAACATTAAAAACTAATCGCGAGTTATTAACCCACGATACCGTGCCCTATATGATGAGCAAAGAACACTCCATCGACGTGGATTATGAGCTGGATCTGAAACTGGCCGACTATTTACTGCAGCAACAACTCGATGAGCAGCACAAACATTATGCCTCCATCTAATACCATTTTAATGAAAAGTACACTAACGAATCCATAATCGGATAGATTCAAACAAACCACTGGCGAAATCAATGGCCAATATTCGCATCATTGCCCGTCTGGACATCAAAGGCCCGAACCTCATCAAGGGCATACAACTGGAAGGACTGCGTGTTATTGGCGACCCCAATACGTTTGCCATGCAGTATTACCGGGAAGGTGCCGACGAATTACTCTACATGGACAGCGTTGCCAGTCTATATGGACGTAACAATCTCGCTGATGTCGTAAGTTACACCGCTCAGAATATTTTCATCCCTTTTACGGTGGGCGGCGGAATACGGAGTGTTAATGATGTAGACACACTGCTACGAGCCGGTGCTGACAAAGTCGCCATCAACACCGCCGCGATACAACAGCCAGCACTGATTGAAGCGGTTGCCAGGCAATTTGGTTCCCAGTGCATGGTGTTATCCATTGAAGCAAAACGCAGAGAAAACGGTCATTGGGAGGCTTTAACGGATAATGGCCGGGAGCGTACCAACATGGATGTAGTGCAATGGGCAAAACAGGGCGAATCCCGAGGTGCCGGGGAAATTGTATTAACCTCAGTTGATGGTGATGGCATGCGCAAAGGCTTCGATACCGCGCTAATACACGCCGTAGCCACTGCAGTATCCATTCCGGTGATCGCCAGTGGCGGATTTGGTGAACTGCAGCATCTGTCGCACGCCGTCTCAGCCGGGCAAGCCGATGCAGTGGCCATCGCCAGTGCCCTTCATTATCAGCAGGTAAGCTTTAGTGATATTCGCAATTATGCCGCCGGGCATAACATCGCCATACGCCAGTACTGAATTGAATTAAGTTTTATATTGTTGATGTTGATCATGAAGACGCTTTATGCCAGAGCACACTATTCAGGATACACGGCTCAGGACAGCACAGATGACTAACAAGGTTACGATAATCGACTATGGCATTGGCAACCTGCTCAGTGTGCGACGCGCCCTTGAACACTGTGGTGCTAACGTCACACTGTCATCCGATGCCACCGAGATCGCAACCGCCGAGCGCCTGCTGCTGCCCGGCGTAGGCGCCTTTGGCCCCGCCATGCAGAAGCTGGAAGCAAACGCCTTAATCGAATCGATTCACACATTTGCCACCACCGGGCGCCCCTTATTAGGTATTTGCCTTGGCATGCAATTGTTACTTGATGGCAGCACGGAATTTGGTGAACACCAGGGACTGGGGCTTATAGCCGGTAAAGTACTTCCGATTCCCAAAACTATACACCAGGGTGTTACGCTAAAAATCCCAAATATAGGCTGGTGTGACCTTCACGCCACTCCCTCAAACCCCAGCTGGGATGGTACCGTTCTGGCAACAACCCCACAGAATGCCAGCACCTATTTCGTACACTCCTATTATGCAAAGGTACACAACCCAAACCATGAAATTGCCCGAATACGCTATGGCAATACATCCCTCGCCGCCGTCATCTGTGCCGATGGTATAACGGGCTGTCAGTTTCATCCTGAAAAAAGCGGCACCGTTGGACTGCAAATATTAGAGCAATTTATCGCCACATGACATTTACCGACTAACTAACAAGCCCCATCCTTGCGACCAACATCCGCCTCAAGTAACGCTTCAGCGGGGTATACCTTTCATCGGGTGCGTTAACCAGACGTAGCTGCCACCTAAACAAACTACCGTGCTAACAACGACATATACCTGCGGGCTTACCTAGAAACCACGTTAAGCTCAAGGCTAATCAACATCAAATACACCACCATTACCTCTTTAATTACAATAAGTTACATTTCCTACATAATGCACCTTCTCACCACCAAGAGACACTATGATAAACCACCAATAATTGTTACACTTTTGGGTACTGTATTTCATCAACTAATGCTTCATCTAATTTCAAACTGTTGTCTTCCCCATGCTGTTGAGAAAAATAAAAAAATTGATTCGCCTTCCCATGCATAACGATCGTACTGTTTTCGGTATCAGCTTAATCTTCCTATTATTAACGGCATCACAACTCAGCCACGCGGCATCACCCTGGATCGATGGATACAAACGTGCGGATGGGCGTTATATTGAGCCGCATTATTTATTTCATTCCAATGGGAAATTTTATGACCGTGATGCCCTGCTCGATACCCCCGAGCGGCTGCCCTCCGATGAGGCAAGAACCCTTGATGTCGTACCCGTTGAAAACAATACCATCAAGGTGCCTGAAAACGCCAAGCTGAACTACCTGGGCACCGACTGGGAATGTGTACGGGGATTTCGACGCCAGGCATTTAGCTGCTCAAAGGTGGAAGTACCCGATAACGCCGAACTCAATTATTCCGGTAACGACTGGCAATGTAAACGTGGATTTCGTCAAGCCCAGGGTAGCTGTGATAGCATTATAATCCCGGAAAATTCAAAATTAAGTTATTACGGTAATAGCTGGGATTGTAATCGGGGATTCCAGCAACGCAACGGCGAGTGCATTGCGGTCGTGGTGCCGGACAATGCCCGCTTAGATCAAACCGGCACTGGATGGAAATGTAACTATGGTTATATCCAACAAAATGAAACCTGTGAACGGGTCGAAATCCCCGACAATGCAAAAATCAACTATTATGGAAATGACTGGAATTGCCGGTCTGGTTATCTCAAGCAGCAAAACAGCTGTGTCGCGATTCGAATACCGGAAAATGGACGCCTGAACTATTTGGGCAATAGCTGGCAATGTAAACGTGGTTATTTTAAAAGTAACGATTTATGCATAAAAAACCCATCGAAGCAACCCGACCCACAAACAGCACCTTAGCGATACCGACTTAACCCAGACGTCGAGATAAGTCGAGTCAGGCGATTTTGGCCGGTGAATCAGCCATCGGCGATAAACCGGCGTCGGCATCGGAAGTCCCTACATTATGTTTCAATTGCCACTCACCCTTGTTATTCTGCCACAAATGATCTGAACGCCAGCTCTCGACCACCTCCCTGAATAATTCATCGGTAATATCACAATAGTCTAAAAACGCTTGATAATAACGCTTGGGGAATTCGCCATCGAATTTTTGCACCAGCGCGACACCCTCTTCACGCGTTATTTTATTATCGCGAATTTCATGCGCCGTGTCGGAGGTTGCCCGGCCAATACCAAATTTAATATAGGCCAGATAATAGTGAAAGCCGTCCAGCTTATCATCCAGACTGGCGTACTTGGAATACGTGCCTTCCGTGCGCTCCGGGCTGGGTTGAAAATTATTATGCTGCTGGCAATAATAAAAGTTCTCCTGCGGATCCCAGAATTTGTAATAACCGAAAAAATGTATTTCCGTATTATTGGCGTTAATTTCCTCCAGACTGGGTGCCGTATACGCATAAAGATCTTTCTCGGTTAGACCATACGCTTGCCATGCCTCTGGCGGCAACCCGGAAAAATAGTGCCCATCATGATCACTGATTTCACGCGTCGGCACTTCCGCGTTTTTCATCTCTCCACCGTATTCCACCTCACCATTCTCGCCGTACATAATCAGCGGCACGCCATATTGTACGGCGGTGCGTAGAGGGAAATTGGTTTGGCCATAAATAAAGGGCTGAAAAGGGTCGCCTAAATGAATAAACGATAATTGGGTCATTAAACGATGCACTTTGCCATCAGGACGGCCTAATACATTATCAAACCCAGCATCCACGAAATTTTGCAAATTTTGTTGCCCAATATCGGTATATAAATGCGGTGCCCAAGTTACCGTTAGCGGATTCATGCCATAACGGTACTTAAGCTGGTGTGCCACAAAACCACCGTCTTTACCACCACTAACCGGTACGATAACATCGTATCTACCATCATCACGGCGATGCTTGTCCAGCGTAGCCACTAACGCTTCTTCGCGCTTATTCCAGTCAATGTTGCGCTTATAGTCTGCATAATTACAGGCACTACAAACGCCCTGTTCATCAAAGGAAATACGTGGCCGTTGATTGGATATCGTGCACTTTTTGCAAAATTTCACCTCGGATGGTAAATGATAGCGGGTGAGCACATCCTTTTTTTCTATGGATTTTTCGTCCTTCGAAATTGACTTAGGCATTTACAACTCCAGAAATACAACCCCGCCAACCGGCAAAACGGCGGCAACAATTGAATAAATTGATTAACAACGCGCAACGCAGGTTTAATCGCGCGCCGTCAATAACCATTCATATTTCATGCCTAACAGAATTTATTCAGGTTTAAACTATTTAATACGAAAAAAAGCGGCTGGATTTTTATTAAATGACCAGATCAGAAACCACACTCCCCAGGCTTATCTAAAAATAGGAGGATCAAGGCTTTACACCCACATAATTCACAATCGCCTCATTTTTCACCACGACCAGTTGTTGCTGATAATATTCACGCATTTTCTCTGAATCAAAATTTAATAGCGTGCCACCAGACTCAAAATGCAGAATAAACACTTTCCCGATGGCGTAAGTCGAGGCACTGGAAAAAGCCGACATACTGAGGCTTCCTGCCACTGCTGCAACAACAGGGTTTGCCTTAAATAGGCTAAATAGACTGGTTCGTAATGACAATGGCAACACCGACCCCAATAAAGCGGAAAGCACGGCTTTGCCTTTAACCTCAGTGAACGTTACCTCATATAGCTGGGACAAACTTTGCAACATTTTCAATTGCGCCCCCGATATCACCAACGCATCAACCAGCGGTAAAGGCAGCAACCCAACGACAGCAATACCTTTGGTATATTTACTTACAATTTTTTTCGCTTGTGTAGATTTATCGTCACTCATTTTTTAAGTTCTCTTTTTATCAATCGGTGAAGTTATTTCCATTAATCAGGCATATTAAACCTCAAGTTTCGGAGTTCAATCGCGAGAAAAACTAACAGGTAAGTAGCTGATAAATAGAGCAATCAGGTCTCACGGAAGGTATAATGTCGGTATCAAAGCCAAACATCAAAACCAACCGGAGACCTGG
>Ga0316204_10009161_pt1 | contig 13358 bp, 9 predicted proteins | sample 6monrhotite_MG_2_FD_205661 | JGI IMG/M metagenome (GOLD analysis project Ga0316204, IMG submission 205661) | Microbial mat bacterial communities from mineral coupon in-situ incubated in ocean water Damariscotta River, Maine, United States -... | ecosystem: Environmental > Aquatic > Marine >... | reverse complement strand
TTTCGGGCTTACGCAGCTTATTTGTTATCCAAGCATGGAAATTTAAATCTAAGTGAAATTCGGCTGATTAATTCAAAGTTATCCAAGGATGCAAAATCAGGTCTGCCTTTAGCTCATTTAGCGAGAGCTTTTGAAAATAGTGGGGACAATAAAACGGCTATCGAATTATGGGATAAAGCGATTAGTTTTAGAGATTATTCTTTGCGATACTCTGGCGACTATGGGAGTTTGTTAAGAGACACTGCTTGGATGATGAACTTGGCGGCAGAAAGTCAGTTAGATATTGACTACCAAAATTTAGTTTTTAGAATCAATGATGAAATTCTTAGCAAGCAATGGTTTAGCACTCAGGAGCGGTTTGCGATTTACCGATTAGGATTGATTCTAGATAAAATGACCAAGGCAGATTGGACGGCAAAATTAATGTTAAAAGATGGAGAAGAGCTGCCAATTAAAAACCAGAAAAAATACTCGCAGTGGTTAACCTCCAATTTTTTTAACGGCGGTTCCTCGATTGATTTTGTTGAGGGTTCGAGTTTGTTTGTTGATTTACAGCTAGTGGGATATTCGACCAAAGAACCATCGGAAGTGAGCGAAGGGATCAAGAGTTCAAAGCGTTATTATAATTTACAAGGCAAATCGATACCGCTTGATAGTGTTAAAAGTGGTGATTATGTTTTAACGCGACTCGATATTTCGAGTAATCAAAAAATTCCTGATGCACTGGTTGTTGATTTATTACCGGCGGGTTTTGAACTCGAAAATCCGGGATTAGAGTTTTCACAAAACTTTAATGAAGTCAAAATTGATGGAAATTATGTCTATCAGTGGCATTATCAAGCGGAGATACTTCATACAGAATATAGAGATGATCGATTTGTTGCTGCCATCTCACTTAACAATAGACTTAATAACAGACAATCAACGGCGATATTTTATTTAATGAGAGCAGTAACCCCCGGAGTCTACCAAATTCCACCGGTACAAGTGGAAGATATGTACCGACCTTATTTGAGAAGTCTATCTGCACCCATGAATCCGGTAACGGTTTCTAAAAGGTGATTGAGCGAAAATGAGTGTTACAAAACAACAGATTAAACCGCTTATTTTGTTATTGTTTATTTGTTTATTGGGGTTTATCTGTTTTTTACTTTTAGATTATATTTATCCAATGCCACAAGTAGAAGAGCAAAAACGATTTTCTCAACTAGTGGTGGATCGAAATGGTAGACCGTTGCGAGCTTTTGCCGATGATAAGGGCGTTTGGCGTTATCCGACTAAATTGTCACAAGTAGCCCCTAATTATATTACTGCCCTGATTAATTATGAGGATCGTGCTTTTTGGTATCATAGCGGGGTTAATCCTTTTGCTTTGTTTCGTGCTGTTGGTCAATTAATCATAAATGGTCGTGCTATATCTGGAGGCTCTACAATTACTATGCAAGTTGCTAGGATTATGCAGCCGCATAGTAAAAGTATTTCAGGAAAAATTTGGCAAATGTTTCGCGCATTTCAGTTAGAGTTTTATTTTGATAAAGAACAAATTTTAGAACGCTATTTAAATTACGCACCGTTTGGAGGTCCGATAGAAGGAATAGAAGCGGCAACCTATACTTACTTAGGAAAGTCAGCAAAAGAACTAACGGATTCAGAGGCTGCTTTGATGGCTGTGTTACCGCAATCTCCGAGTCGCTTCCGTCCCGACCGATATGCTGAGAGAGCAAAGAAAGCCAAAGACAAAGTTCTCGATAGGCTGCAAGCTTTTGACATTTGGTCAAAACAACAAGTCGATAGTGCAAAACAAGAAATGGTCAATGCCACGTTTAATAGCAGACCTTTAGTTGCGCCTTTATTATCAAGGCGATTAGTTAATCAATTTCCGAACAAACAAATTATCCATACCAATATTGATATTAACCTTCAGTCACAAATAGCGGAGTTAGTTAAAGGTTACTTATCTCGATTTTCTGATAGCACCTCGGCATCGGCTTTGTTAATTGATAACCAAAACTTAGATGTACTTGCTTATGTTGGTGCAGGTGATTTTGCGAATAAAAAGCGTTTTGGTCATGTTGATATGAACCAAGCAATTCGTTCTCCAGGTTCAACGCTTAAACCCTTTATCTATGCAATGGCATTGGATAAACAGTTGATCCATTCTGAATCATTATTGCAAGACGTTCCTTTAACCTTTGGCCAATATTCTCCGCAAAATTTCACTCGCAATTTTTCTGGACCGGTTAGTGTTTCACAATCTTTGCAACAAAGTTTAAATATTCCAGCGGTACAACTTCTCAATCATTTGGGAGCGGCAAATTTTTCTGGGCAAATTGAAAATGCAGGTGTGAAACTTTATTTTCCCGAAAAAAACAACCCATCATTATCTTTAGCATTAGGCGGTGCGGGAATTAAACTTGAAGATTTAGTGGTTTTATATCGTTCGATTGCTGCTAATGGATTATCAGGTCAGTTAGGTTACTTAAAAGGTTCAGATCAGCAAGAAGCCTATTTAATGTCAAAAGAATCTGCATGGATTGTTGGCGATATTCTTTCTAAAGTCCCTTTGGCATCTCATCAATCCGTTTATAAAAATAGAGGAATTACCCAGCGCAGTAATCAATGGCTCGCACATAAAACGGGTACAAGTTATGGGCATAGAGATGCTTGGATGGTTGCAGTAACACAAACTCATACACTTGCTGTATGGATTGGTAAGCCTGATGGAACACCATCGCCGGGAGAGTTTGGTCGAAAGACTGCTGCTCCCTTGGTAAAAAAAATATTCTCCATGTTACCTCGGAGTCATGCTATTCGTACGCGTCCAGAAGAGGTATCTTTAAAGGAAATTTGTTGGCCTTTAGGAACAATCTCGACGGATAAAAATGCCGACCAATGCATGCAAAAAAAGTCAGCTTGGTTAATTGATCAAGTATCGCCAAAAACCTTAGTGGAAGAGTTTGATAGACGAACCAATCCAATTCATGTTGAGCTAAATGTTGATACCAATGAGCGGGTGTATCCGTCTTGTTATGACGGCCAAAGCTTGAAGAAAAAAATAGCACTATGGCCATCACGTTTAGACCTTTGGTTGCCTCAAAAATGGCGATTTGAAAAATTAATGCCTCAACTTGATCAATCTTGTCGAGGGCAAGTGGGTAGTTCTCATCGATTAATCATTATAGGCATTGATGAAGCAAGCCGAATTAGCCTACCACCTAATTTAGAAACACCTTTCAGTTTGAGTCTAATTGTTTCAACCGGAAAGGGGTTGGTTAGTTGGTTAGATAATGGTGAATTAATAGGTCAATCAAAAGTAGGAGAAAATTTTGTATTAACTGATTTAGAAAAAGGTCAACATCATCTTATGGTGTTTGACGAACAAGGAAACAGTGGTGAGGTTAGTTTTAAGCTTCTATAGGGCTGAAAATTGTACAGATAATTGTACAGACATATCAGAACAAACAACTAAATTACTCGACAATCAAATTCACCATCAGAGACTATAATCGAAATTTTTTGTTCTTTTGTTACTTGGCTAATTTTACTTATTACAGCTTTAGTTTTTTTGTCTCTAGTAATAGAATAACCACGCCCAAGTGTCGACAAGGGGCTTAACGCATTTAAATGACTTGCAGAAACAGCCAGTTGATTTGATTTTGAATCAATTATTTTTTGTATTGAGTTATGTAGTTTTTGCTCTAGCTCACTTAATCGATACTTATTTTTAATCAAAAGCTCATTAGGATGGAGACTTTTGAGTTGTCCAGCTAGATGGTTCAGTTGGTTAGTTTTTATTTGAAGAGATGCTTTAAAGTGATTAACCAATTGATGTTTCATTTTCTCCAACTGGTGCTGAGATTGTAAAATCGTCTGTTCAGGATCTTTAAGTTTTAATCGAGCAATATTGAGTCTATTTTGTTGCTGGTTAATTTTGTATAAGGTGTTGTTATTAAGATCTTGAAATAATAGATCGAGTTTTTGCCACAATACTTGTTGTTCTGGAACTAATAGTTCAGCAGCGGCTGACGGAGTAGCGGCTCGCAAATCTGCAACGAGCTCGGTAATGGTGACATCCACTTCATGACCGATAGCTGCGACGATTGGGATATTACATTTTGCGATAGCATGCGCTAAGTTTTCATCATTAAAACACCATAAGTCTTCTAATGAGCCTCCGCCTCTTGTCATTAATAAAACATCACATTCGTTTCGGCCTTCTGCAATTGATAAAGCTTTGATAATGCTTTTAGCTGCTGAAATCCCCTGAACTTGAGTAGGATAAATAATAACGGGAACCATTGGACAGCGACGTTCTAATACAGTTAATACATCATGAATTGCCGCGCCTGTTGGCGAAGTGATGACACCAATTCGTTTAGGTAGAAATGGAAGCGGTTTTTTATTATCAGCAGAAAACAATCCTTGTGAATCGAGCTTGCTGATTAGTTCATTGAGCTTTTTTTGTAAATCACCTAAACCGGTAGGTTCCATATAGTCGGCGATCATTTGATAGTCACCGCGTGCTTCGTAAAGGCTAACTTTTCCTTTAACGACAACTTTATCGCCTTCTTTGGGGCTAATTTTGAGTAATCGATTTTTGAACTTGAAAATGGCACATTTAATCTGTGCAGAATTATCTTTTAGAGTGAAATACCAATGACCTGAAGCCGCTTGAATGAAATTTGAGATTTCGCCTTCTAACCAAATTGTTCCAACTTGTGATTCTAACAAACTCTTGGCTTTGCTATTTAATTGACTAACTGTCAATATTTCCCGCTGTGGCGTTTGAGAGATATTTTGAGGTTGTAGGAAGGGTTTTTTCATGTTGGATTCAAGTAAAAGCTTATGTTAGCCTGTGATTTGGTAAAGTATATCATTAAAAAAAGAAATATTAGCTAGATTACAGGTTGGATTATTCTTTTTTTGTTATAGATAAAATTGTAGTATTATTGGGACTTAATGGGTGGAATTTGATAGCTGCGCTGGCTTTTTCTTGCTCGTGATAGCGCCCACTTTGCACATAATAGGAATATCATTTTTACATAGGAGTAAGGGAAGGATGTACGAACAAGCAAATAGGATATATTTTATGGACTCTATGCGAAGCACACTAATGATGCTTGGGGTCGTTCTGCATTCATCTAATATATTTAACACAAGGCAAGGTTGGGCTATCTATAGCAACGAAACTACTGTTATCGCAAATTACATCGGGCAAGCAATACATGTATTTAGAATGCCCGCATTTTTTGTAGTAGCAGGTTTTTTCTGCATTTTTACCCTTAAGAAGTATAAAACAAAAAAATTTCTTGCCGTCAGGATGAAAAGGCTTGTTATTCCATTATTAGTTACAGGTTTAACCCTAAATTCACTACAAGCAATCATCTTAGTATTGACAGGCTTTCGAGAAATAAACTTAGGTGAATACGTCCTAGATGGTGACTGGGTTTCTCACCTTTGGTTCCTAAATAATTTAATTGTTTATTTTCTTATAGCTGCTGTATTAGCAGAGTTTTTTGGGAAATATCATGGAGTTTTTAGGAAATTGAGCCCCAATCTATCTTTAGCAGTCCCACTTATTGTAATTTTGGGTGTGATGCCAATAGTCTCAGTCGTGATCCAGGGATTAAATAAACTTGGTTTTCCTTTATATTCAGATATTTTAGGAGTATTTCGTACTCATAGTATGTTAATACATCTCCCGTATTTTGTTTTTGGTTGTGTATTGGCCGTTAATAACAATCTTTTACATAAGTTCTCTACGATTAATCCAATAGTCATTCTAGCTGCGATTGTGAGCTCAATTATGATTATGAAAATTGCCTCTTTTGATAATGAAATAATTCATAAGAGTGTATTAAGCTATTTTGAATACTTGATTGTATGGTTGTCAATTTCACTTTGTTTCTACATTTTTTACAGGTTTTTTAATGGGCCATCTGAAAAATGGAAATTTTTGTCGGATGCATCCTACACCGTTTATTTATTTCACCATGTCTTAGTTATAGGGATAGGTTTCTTATTAATACAGCTTGAAATTCCACCTCTATTAAGCATGTTTGTTTTGATATTAATGACGTCAACCATAACGTTATACATCCATAAGCATGTTATTCTTAAGTCAAGATATGCTCGATTGTTATTTAATGGAAAATAAGAGGACATATGAGGTTTCCCCAATAAAAGAGATTAAAATTCGAATAGCAAATTCTTAAAAAATGATTGTTACTCCAAGAAAAATATCTGTATAATCCCGCTTTGGCTGTATCAGCCCTTCTCGAAATGGTGAAATTTAATATGCGAATCACTCAAGAAGCCCTTACGTTCGATGATGTTCTCTTGCTTCCTGCCCACTCTCAAGTACTGCCAAACATGGTGGATCTTAAAACAAAAATAACCAAAGATATTAGTCTTAATATCCCTTTAGTCTCTGCAGCGATGGATACTGTGACGGAATCGGGTCTGGCGATAGCAATTGCTCAAGAAGGCGGCATTGGTTTTATCCATAAGAATATGGATATCGAAAGACAAGCGGCGGAAGTGCTAAAAGTTAAAAGGTTTGAAAGTGGTGTGGTAATTGATCCTATCACTGTTACTCCCGATACGACAATCGGTGAGATTAAAGAATTAACTTCAATGCATGGCATCTCAGGATTGCCAGTGGTTAAAGATGGTGAGTTATTGGGAATAGTAACCAGCCGAGATATTCGATTTGAAAGCCAGCTTGATCAACCGATTACTAAGGTGATGACTCATAAAGAAAACCTCGTCACTGTTACTGAAGCGGCTAGCCCTGAAGATGTATTACAACTCATGCATCAGCATCGTATTGAAAAAGTATTGATGGTTGATGATGAGTTTCATCTAACCGGTATGTACACTGTAAAAGATATTCAAAAAGCGGAAGACAAACCGAATGCTTGTAAAGATCGTCTAGGTCATTTGAGAGTTGGGGCTGCGGTTGGAACTGGCCCTGATACCAACGACCGTGTTGCTGCACTCGTGGGAGCGGGTGTTGATATCATTTTGGTGGATACCTCTCATGGTCATTCTCAAGGCGTGTTAGACAAGGTTAAGTGGGTGAAAACTAATTTCCCTAAAGTGCAAGTCATTGGCGGAAATATTGCTACCGGACAAGCTGCGAAAGATTTAGTCGCTGCCGGCGCTGATGGCGTTAAAGTCGGGATTGGTCCAGGTTCTATTTGTACGACTCGAATTGTAACAGGTGTTGGCGTTCCACAAGTATCAGCGGTTGATAATGTTGCTCAGGCTCTTGAAGGTACAGGTGTTCCATTGATTGCCGATGGTGGTATTCGATATTCTGGCGATTTGTGTAAAGCGCTGGCAGCAGGCGCATATTCTGTGATGGTTGGTTCAATGTTTGCGGGTACAGAAGAAGCTCCCGGACAAGTTGAACTCTATCAAGGGCGTTCTTATAAGTCTTATAGAGGAATGGGATCTCTTGGAGCAATGGCGCAAAAGCATGGATCAGGCGATCGATATTTCCAATCAAATAATGCGGCGGACAAATTTGTACCTGAAGGTATTGAAGGAAGAGTTGCATATAAAGGCGCGTTGAGTGCGATTATTCATCAAATGTTAGGTGGATTACGTTCATCAATGGGATTAACCGGTTGTAAAAATATTGAGATCTACCGTGAAGAAGCTGAATTTGTAAAAGTTACCGCAGCAGGTATGAAAGAGAGCCATGTTCACGATGTTCAAATCACTAAAGAAGCACCTAATTATCAGGTGCAAAAATAGCTCTTTAACTTTCATTTTCTAAATCACAAATCAACGGTTGATTTTATTTAAACAAAATCAACCGAACTTTAAATTCTAAGTTGTTACAGGTATTAAAAACCATGTCCGCCGATCTTCATTCACAAAAAATATTAATTCTTGATTTTGGTTCTCAATATACTCAGTTGATCGCTCGTCGAGTTCGAGAAATTGGTGTTTATTGTGAACTCTATCCTTTTGATTGGGATGAGCAGCATATAAAAGATTTTAATCCAGATGGTGTTATTCTTTCCGGCGGTCCAGAAAGTGTGACGGGGAACAATACACCTAGAGCTACCGATATCATTTTTGAACTAGGCGTTCCGGTTCTTGGGGTTTGTTATGGAATGCAAACTATGGCTCATCAATTAGGTGGCAAAGTTGATATATCTGATAAAAAAGAATTTGGCTATGCCAAGGTTCGTCATGCGGCAAAATCAAGTTTATTAGACGGAATAGAAGATCACTCGGAAAAGGGTAAAGGTGTATTAGATGTTTGGATGAGTCATGGTGATAAAGTGGTCGAGTTGCCAAAAGGTTTTATGGCGATCGGTGAATCCGATAACGCGCCACTTGCAGCAATGGCTAATGAAGAGAAAAAGTTCTATGGTGTTCAATTTCATCCAGAGGTTACTCATACTCCCCAAGGTGGAAGAATTTTAGAAAGATTTGTATCCGATATTTGTGGTTGTGAAAAAAATTGGACTGCTGACAGTATCATTGATAACGCGATCAAAGAAATCAAAGAAAATGTTGGAGATGATGAGGTTATATTGGGACTTTCTGGTGGTGTGGATTCTTCGGTAACGGCCATGTTGTTACATCGCGCTATTGGTTCTCAGTTAACTTGTGTGTTTGTTGATAACGGATTATTGAGACTTAATGAAGGTCAGCAAGTGATGGATATGTTTCACGCTGATTTTGGTTTAAAGGTCATTAAGGTGGATGCAGAAGCTCAGTTTCTGGATGCCTTAAAAGGAGAAGTTGATCCAGAAGCCAAGCGTAAAATTATTGGTAGAGAATTTGTTAATGTATTTCAATCAGAATCTGAAAAATTAGTTAATGCTAAATGGCTTGCGCAAGGAACCATTTATCCTGATGTCATTGAATCCGCTGGAGCGAAAACTGGCAAAGCCCATGTGATTAAATCCCACCATAATGTTGGAGGATTGCCAAAAGATATGAAATTGAAATTGGTGGAGCCTCTTAAAGAACTTTTTAAAGATGAAGTTAGAAAGATCGGTCTCGAACTTGGTTTGCCTTACGATATGTTATATCGTCATCCTTTTCCAGGACCTGGTCTAGGTGTTCGTATTTTAGCGGAAGTTAAAAAGGAATTTGCTGACCTTTTAAGATTAGCGGATAACATATTTATTGAAGAGTTACATAATTACGACTTGTATCACAAGACCTCTCAAGCCTTTGCCGTTTTTCTTCCTGTAAAATCCGTTGGTGTGATGGGTGATGCAAGAAAGTATGATTATGTAATTGCATTGAGAGCGGTTGAAACAATCGATTTCATGACGGCTCGTTGGGCACATTTACCTTATGAATTTTTAGAGCATGTTTCAGGAAGAATCATTAATGAGATAGATGGGATTTCTAGAGTGACTTATGATATTTCATCGAAACCACCTGCAACGATTGAATGGGAATAAAAAAATAAAAAATATTTTACCACGGAGACACGGAGTTAACGGAGAAAAGAAAGAAAATTAATTCTTGGTGTTTATCCCTCTGTGCTCTCCGTGTCTCCGTGGTGAAAAGAGTCTTTAGGATTTTAGGTTTTATGCAAGATCATCAAGATTGGATGCAGCAAGCATTATTATTAGCTGAAAAAGCACAAGAAATTGGTGAAGTGCCAGTTGGTGCTATTCTGGTCAAAGATAATAAAATCATCGGTCAGGGTTTTAACCAGCCGATTTCAAAAAATGATCCATCTGCCCATGCTGAGATTTTAGCACTAAGAGAAGCAGGGCAGACGGTTCAAAACTATCGTTTAATTGATACTACTATGTATGTCACATTAGAGCCCTGTGCTATGTGCGCCATGGCGATGGTTCATGCTAGAGTTAAAACCTTAGTATTTGCAACATCCGAACCAAGAACCGGTGCAGCCGGTAGTTTATATCAACTTATTCAAAACTCAGGGCACAATCATCAAATTGAAATTGTTGAGGGTGTTTTGCAGCAAGAAAGTTCGGATATGTTAAAGCGTTTTTTTAAGGCGAGAAGGTAGATAGCTAAAGAGTTTACTAAATCCTTACAATATCATTGAATAAATATTGATACTATTTTTTCCAAATCTGACGGAATAGAAAAATAGAAAATGTTAAAAATAATTTGTTTAGCTTTAATTACAGTAATCTCTGGCTGCGCTTCTTATACAACTCCTGGCGGTAGTATCTCATTTAATGAATTAGCAGAAGCTGATGTCATCGATTTGATGAACCGAAAGCCCGCTTCTTCGTTCCCTGCAAATATTGCAATTGCTAGAGTCCAAGCACCAAGTTATTCCAATTACCGATTCACAAGTCATGGAACTGGTCGCTACAGCCTTATAACTACAAGAGAAATTGAGACAGACAAAGATCTTAAACAATTGGCTGAAATGCCAATGGTTGCTCAAATAGGCTGGTTAAATAAATTGTTTATTCCCAACCACCTCGATTCAATAAAAGCGTTAAGGTTAGCCGCAGCGAGAATAAAGTCAGACATTTTATTGATCTACAGTTTTGACACCAGTTTTCATGTGGGAGAGCAACAACTCGCACCGCTCAATACTATATTGCTTGGATTTCTAGATAATAAAGACGTTTCTGTTGTTACTACCGTCTCAGCCGCTTTTTTTGACGTACGAACCGAATACCTTTATGGTTTGTCAGAAGCTTCATCAAAACAAAGTGATAATTCAAGTATATGGAGTACCCAGAGTGTCGTTGATGATTTACGAGTTACAACGGAAAAAGAAGCATTCAAAAAATTAATTCCAGAAATTGAGAAAACGTGGAAGGAAATTGTTAGGACATATCAAAAAAATGATATTATTAATGATGGGTAGCAGACCTAAATTTTGTTTACTAAAAAAAGTTAATGGGTAGAAATAAGAATTACCAATACAATCGAATTAATGACAAAAGGAATAATCAAATGAACAAAAAATATCTATTAATATTGACACTGTTTTTATCCCCATTGGTTCACTCAGCTCCTGAACTAAAAGGATATCCTGATGAATTGAAATCTTTTCTTTATCCAGATAAAAGAACGGTCACTATTCGAAGTAGTGCTACTGAAAAAGGTTATTCAGATAAAGCGATTATTAGTCTGGTTATAACAACCGAAGAAGATAAGTTATCAGATGCAGTTAAGAAAAATGGTTTGTTAAGAGCGAAAGTTTCTGAAGCCTTGACTACCGCTGGTATTAAACCTGATAATATTAAAACATCAAAATTTTCTACATCTCCTCAATTTGGTTGGTTCGGAGACGAGCCCGATAGCTATCAAATAGTTAATCGAATGGCTGTTAGTATTTTTAGTGAATCAGAGTTGAATGCTATTACGACTATTGCAGATGCAAACAAAGAGGTCAGTTTTTCAAGCACTGTATTTGAACATACACTTAAAGACGAATTTAAAGAAAAGGTAAAGAAAAAAGCTTTAATGAAAGTCATGGTACAAAAATCATTCTATGAGCAGGAGTTAGGTCTTAAGCTAAAGCCGATTGCTTTTCGTGATTTTGACATTGCCGAATCTGGGACTATGGCAGCACGAGAGTTTGGAAATATAGTGACAATAACGGGATCACGTTTGAAGAGGGAAAAACGTTCGTCCAGCCGAGATTATAATGAATCTACTTCGGTAGTTGCAGCACAAACTTTTGATGAAATTGAATACTCTGCAACAATTTCAGTGGATTTTGAAATAGTAAGTGATAAATAAGATTATTTTCTGGATTAATGAGGAAAAAAATAAATGGATTTCATAAATAAATCTACTTATCAGTATTTCTCTGACTTCTATTATTTCGCCTAGGTTTCCGTTTTACTGATTTTTTATTATGTTCACTTCTTTCGCTATTAGGTTGTGAAGGTCGATTTCTTTTAGGTTTTTTTGCTTTAACAGCTTGTAAATTAACTCGTGAAGGCGGCACATCATGATTAGGCTCAAAGCCGTCGATTAACTTTCGTTGAATCACTTTTTGGATTAATCGTTCTATATCAGAAAGCTGTTTAAATTCATCGGCACTCACTAAAGAAATGGCTTCACCATTGCTTCCTGCGCGGCCGGTTCGCCCTATCCGATGGACATAATCTTCTGGCACATTGGGTAAATCAAAATTTACGACATGAGGTAGTTGATCGATGTCAATTCCTCTTGCTGCTATATCGGTTGCTACTAGAACTTGGATATCATTACGCTTAAAACTAGAAAGGGCTTTGACTCTTGCTCCTTGGCTTTTATTTCCGTGAATGGCCATTGCTTTAATGCCATCAGCTTCTAAATGTTTGGTTAAACGATTAGCGCCGTGTTTGGTTTTACAAAAAACTAAAACTTGTTGCCAATTATTGGAGCCAATTAAAAAACTCAGTAATGCTGGTTTTTGTTTTTTATCTACCGGAAAAACCCATTGTTCAACTGATTTAACCGTTGTATTTCTTGGGCTTACGGATATTTCTATTGGATTATTTACCAAACCTTTTGCTAACTGACGAATATCATCGGAGAAGGTTGCTGAAAACATTAGGTTTTGACGTTTTTCAGGTAATAGATTAATTATTTTTTTGATGTCTCTTATAAAACCCATATCCAGCATTCTATCGGCTTCATCTAAAACCAGTATTTCTAGATGATCAAATTTCACTGCATTTTGGCTATAAAGATCGAGTAACCGTCCAGGAGTTGCGACTAGGATATCAACACCTTTACGCAACTTCATCATTTGAGGATTAATTTTTACACCGCCGTAAACAACGGCTGAACTTAATGGTAAATTAGAGCCGTAAGTGGCAACGCTTTCGGCAACTTGGATGGCTAGTTCTCGAGTGGGCGTCAAGATAAGCGTTCTAACTTGGTTAGTTTTTGCTCTCGAACTTTTACTGAGTTTTTGTAAAATTGGAAGCGTAAAACCGGCTGTTTTTCCTGTGCCGGTTTGTGCGGCGGCCATAACATCTTTGCCATCTAAAACCGCTGGGATCGCTTGAGCTTGGATTGGAGAAGGAGTGTCATAACCTTGTTGTTCAACAGCTGTTAATATTTCTTTATTTAAACCAAGCGAATCAAATTTCATAATATGTCAAACGTCTCTTATAGCAGGCGCGTAGGATACAGGATGTTTAATTGGCTAGCTACATTATTAACGATTAGTCAAATAATTAAACTGTAAAGTATTTGATGATTTCTTGTCGTTACTAGAAATCGACTTAAGCATTCTTGAAGTGGGATGGGTATATACAAGCATTTTGAGGTAATGCGGGTCTAGTTATTCGACCACCAGCAGAGTTGTAGATTGTTCGTCTAACTCCTCTTTCTTTTCAGCGATCATGGTTCTATTTGAGTTTTCTTCTAACGATTCA
>Ga0316204_10009160_pt1 | contig 13359 bp, 15 predicted proteins | sample 6monrhotite_MG_2_FD_205661 | JGI IMG/M metagenome (GOLD analysis project Ga0316204, IMG submission 205661) | Microbial mat bacterial communities from mineral coupon in-situ incubated in ocean water Damariscotta River, Maine, United States -... | ecosystem: Environmental > Aquatic > Marine >... | reverse complement strand
GCATTTCCACCTCTTCATTCACCCACAGGATAGAAAGCCACGACTGGGAACACAAACGACCAGATAATCAGGATACAAAGTGGTGACCCCGGCAGGATTCGAACCTGCAACCTGCCCCTTAGGAGGGAACCGTTCATAGCGCTATTCCTTCTTTGATTTCTGTTGTTTGGGTGTTTGTACAGGGCCTTCCTGTACATGATTTGTACGAAAACGGGCTCTAACATCGGCCTCATCCGTCTCTGCATGGGCATAGATGCGCATGGGCAAATTAGGGTCAGCCCAGCGACCAGCTTTGGCCGCAGTTACGGGATCGACACCCTGCCGGACAACTAATTCAGTGAAGAACCCGTGACGCCCTGCTTGGTGCGCGGATAGGTATTGGATGCCAGCCCGCTTGCAGATGGTCTTCCAGCGTGTGTTGTACCCGGTCGAGCTGCCATAGCCAAAAACGCGCGGCTTCATGAATTTACCGGTTTTGCGGTTCTTGGGTCGCTTTGGTGGCAAGGCCAGTAGTTCGTCCATCATCTCTGGCGATACCGTGATCCAGCTCTCGGGGTGTCCCTTCTGGGCCTTTACCCTGACCTTGTTCTCGGCGGGCCGCAGATCATGAGGCTCTAACGAAACAGCCTGATCGATCCGCGCCGCCGTCTCGAACATGAACCGGACCAGCGCCGCGTTGTATGGATCAGCTGCGCTGCAAAACGCCTCGATCCACTCCTTGTCCGCTGGAGTACGCTCAACGCGGCTCGGCTTGTCGCGCAGTTTGTCCTGCGAAATGCGTTCAAAGTTGTCATAAGGCTTTACGCGGATCAGAGGCGTGCCCAATAACTGGTGTGCATTGTTGATGACAGCGCTTGCTGGAACAATAATTTCCCTCCACCAAGTATCGGTCGATGCCATCGGTTTCCAATCTGGCCCAAACCCCTTCAACAAAGCGCCTGTGATGGCCGTCAACGGCATGCCCCCAATCGCTTTGACAATTGGAATGAGTCGCTCAGCGTCTTCTTTGGAAGCGTTGTAGAGCATGATCGCATCTGAAAATGTTTTGCTGATCTCATCGCCAACAACATGTCGACGTATCTGCAGTTCAGTTTCAAGCGTTACCCAGTCCCGTGCACCCGCTTCTGTAGATGCCTTAGTGCTTCTCCGGTATGGGCCTGCGATTGGCCTGCCGTTGTACTCGACCCAGCCCTTAACCCAGTAGAAACGACCCCTCTTGTAGATTTGGAGCGGCATGACTGACCTCCTTCAAAAATCGTATCGATCTGTGCGGGTGTGATCAGCATGGTCCGCCCTAGCCGATAGAACGCGCCTGTCTCATTTGCTCGCTCGCGCAAAGTCCGTTCAGAAATTTCAATCTCTCGCTCTGCCATGATCTCCACCCATTGTGCTGGCGTCTTGCCAAGCCCTAGGATTTGCGAGCTGTCTGTTTTGTCGATTTCCGCCATTTCAGTCATCCTTATCCGCTCGGGTTGAAATTTCTGTACGCATGGAATCGCTTGTTATGCACCTTCTGACGTGGTCAGATGGGTTGAAACGTAAATGTACGTCATTTTGTGCTATGTTTATACAAAAGTGCGCAATGGTCAATTAGGAAACTTGCATGCCGCGAGAAGATGCCGAATTGTTTGCTGAGATTGGCGCACGCCTAGCGATCTGTCGCAGCGAAATAGGCGTCTCTCAGGCCACGATGGCAGCAGCCGTTGGCGTCTCGCATAGGGCGTACCACAGCTACGAAAAAGGAAAGCGCGGAGTACCTGTCGAAGCCCTGGTCAAGATGCAGGACAAGTACGATGTTGACGTCGCTTGGTTGCTGCTCGGCACGAAATCAATCCGCGCAGGTCACGATTTCGATGCTCTGAAAAGAATTGAGACATCTCTCGATCAGCACCTAGAGAGCGCCAACATCAAGATCAAAAGTGAGAAGCGCGGGGCTATCGTCGCGCGCTGGTATGAATCACTCGTCAAGGGTCGGGAAGTATCAAATGATGAAGTCCACACCTGGATTGAATTCGCAAGGGAGTAACCAAATGCAACCACCAAGCGACAACTGGAAGCGTATCCGCCGGGCGGTTTTGGAACGAGCGCGACGAACGGCAATCGACCCTCTATCGCCGCTCTATGACTTATACTCGGGCGTCTGTGCGGTGTATCTCGCGGGCTTTCTCTATTTCAACTTCATGGCCCATGGCGCGGAACTAAACTTGTTTGCTGCAGCCTTGCTCATTGCCGCGGCTGTTTCAGCTGTGCTTATGCCACTCCTGACCGGAACTGTTATCACACTACATTTTGTCGGCCAACGGCTGGAAAGGCTGATGGACGAGCAAACGTAACCGACGCTGCATGCTATTGTGATGAACTACTGCTTCACGTACGCTAGAAGGAACAAGAAAATATCGAGGATCTCGGGTGAAACCATTCATTAAGTGGGCAGGCGGAAAGCGCTGGCTCGTTGAAAAAAATCAACTTGATCTCCCAAAATTCTCTGGAAGGTACATTGAACCATTTCTGGGTGGTGGGGCGGTATTCTTTCATCTGGCACCGCAGGCAGCGGTGTTGTCAGACGTTAATCCAAGGTTGATAAACGCTTACCGCGCCGTGCGCGATGATTGGCGTTCTGTCGAGAACCAGCTGCGAAAGATGCATCGGCTTCATTCAAAAGAGTACTACTATGAAGAACGCGATCGAGTTCGTAAGTACCCACATACGCAAGCTGCACAGTTTTTGTACCTTAACCGAACATGCTGGAATGGTCTGTACCGAGAAAACTTATCGGGCAAATTCAATGTCCCAATTGGTACAAAGACTCAAGTAATTATGCCAGATGACGATTTTGAGGGAGTCAGCTTGAGGCTCAAAAACGCGTCGATTTCGGTTTGCGATTTCGAAGAAACAATGGACTCCGCTATCAAAGGTGATTTGGTGTTTCTTGATCCACCCTACACAACAGCACACAACACAAATGGTTTTGTAAAATACAACCAAAAAATCTTCAGCTGGGAAGACCAAATCCGACTGCGCGATTGTGTTGAAGCAGCCCGCAATCGAGGCGTAAAGATTGTCATGACCAACGCCAACCATGAGACAATATGGGATCTGTATTCTGATCTTTGTACTCCTGAAGTGTTTGCCCGCGCCTCAGTTATTTCCGGAAGCTCAAATTCGCGTGGCAAAACGACTGAAGCCATATTTGTTTTTTGAGTATTGCCGAGCAGAAAAACCAAAACCTAGGAGTATAACGATTGGCCTTTCTAGACCCCGCTGCAGAAATCGAACTAAAGGGAAAGATCTCGAGCGACCTTTCACAGCTGGGCAAGTTGTACAAAGCTAAATCCTCAAAGTACCACGTCAGGAGTGTTGAGCACTCACTAGTGGAAGATCTTGTGGACGAAGGGTGGGAGGAATATGGGCAGCCGCTTAAGACGCGCACTCGGCTACGCCGAGAGAAATCCCATGATGTTCAGCTTGAAGACGACATTTGGTGCCAACTATATAACTTGGGCTATCGCTGTTTTAATGTCGACCGAGACTTCAAGCTTCCGTTTGGAAAGACCTCCGCAGAGCGAAAGCAGATTGATGTTTTGGCCATCAACGACGACAGCATTCTTTTGGTCGAATGCAAATCTTCCAAGAAATGGGCTAAGCCTCCTTCCTTTAAGACTGAATTTGAAGCACTTAAGCTGCGATTAGACGGGCACAAAAAGGCACTTGAACAGATCTTTGGATCTGGACGGAGGATAAAGTACGTATTCGCAACGCGTAACTACCGAATCAGCAGAGACGGCGCTGACGCCCAACGGCTAGTTGACGCTGGCGGTTTCTTGTACAACGACAACTCATATGAATATGTCGAAGGGCTTATCAAAACCTATAAGAACGCGGCTCATTACCAGTTCATGGCGATGCTCTTCAAGGGGCAGGATATTAACAAGAACCGGATTGAAGTTCCGGCAATTGAAGGAAAAATGGGAGGTAAGAACGAGACTTACTACATGTTCTCGCTTGAACCGGAGATCCTATTGAAGCTGGGCTTCGTGCTGCATCGAACGCGAGCGAACGAGGCTGAAATGCCAACCTATCAGCGCCTCTTGGTTCCTAGCCGCTTAAAAGGGATTGGCAAATTTATCGATGAAGGTGGCTTCTTCCCAAACTCAGTAATTCTTAATTTTGGCGAAAGTTTAAGGAAAATCGAGTTCCAACCCCATGCAAGAGGAACAGATTCACGTTCGCGCACTGGAACGTTGAAAATCCCAAATTCGTACGCAATCGCCTACATCATTGACGGGCAGCATCGTATCTACGGCTATGCAAATTCTGAGCACAAGTCGACAAATACCATTCCAGTTGTGGCCTTTGTAGGTCTTGAGTCGTCAGAGCAGCTTGAAATGTTTATGGACATCAACCAGAACCAGAAGGCCGTTAGCCCGACCCTTAGGATTACACTTGAGGAAGATCTGTATTGGAATGCGCCAAGGCTGGATTCTAGGATGAAGGCTCTCAGGTCGGCTGTTATCCGTCAACTCGGTGGCGATCAATCCGGGCCCCTATTTGGAAAGATTGCACTCGGCGAAGACAGAGCAGAGCTCACAGCCAAGCCGTTTGCAGATTCTCTTCTCCGATGTGGTTTATTACCGGAGGCAAAGGGAAACCGGTTTGTAGAAAGCGACAAGAACTGTTCCTTGTATGACACTAGCAGCCACGATCACGCCAAAGAGATGCGTGCCGCTCGCGATCGAACAGTTAGTTTTCTCAACTCCTGCTATGAGTTTGCAGAGGAATTTTTCGAGAATGATGAGCCGACAATAAATCGCTATATCGTCTATAATCGAGGCACATATGCGTTCATCAATTTGGTTGGCAGCCTGAATACTTTCCTTACACAAAAAGGGGAAATCAAATTCGGCAGTTCGAATGAGGAACGGCTAGACGCTGTAACGAAGTACTTGCGTGCGCTGTTTGAAGCCTTACAGAAAATAAGCCCTGAAGATCGCGATCTCTTACTCGGCAAGTTGGGCACGGGTGCTGAGAATACATGGTTCCGTACGTTCCAAGATTTTGTGAACAAACGCTTCAATGACTATGAACCTGAAGACCTCAAGGACTGGCGCGAACGACAAGATAAAGTGCTTCAAAACGAAGGGCGCGAGTTAGGTATTCAAGTGGAGCGGCATCTAAAAGAAGTGTGCATCTCAAACCTGAAACGGGTGTTCGGGGAAAATTGGGACATTGAGATTGGCTCAATCAAAAGGGCATGTGAAAAGCGTGCCGGAGAAGAAGAAGAGAAGAACTATAAGGAAGGTTTAGGTCGAAAAAACATTCCCTGGACCGACATGTTGGGTGTGTCTGATTATAGATCAATTATTGAGAAGTATTGGGGAAAAACACCCGATCCTATGCCTAGCGATTTCAGGGCATTCGAAAAAGTGTTCGCGCTTGATATTGGTCATGGTTTTAATAGTAAAGCTGAAAAGTTGAGATGGCTTTCATTCTTTGGCTCTTATCGAAACACATGGGCTCATGAAGGCACCAAGGAAAAGGGGCTTAACCGGAAAGAAGTCGATTTTCTCCGGGATATTCACACACGCCTTCTTTCTTGATGGGCTTTGTTGTGTAAAGACCTTTAAGACCAATGCCGAGGAGCTTGAAAGCGGATAACTTGCCGCTTAGAAATCGTATCACACCATGACACAAGTATCTCTCATTGATACAGATCCACAATGATCCAAAGCACCAAAGGCAAACTCGCTACCAGCGCCTTGAAAGGCAAGTACGCAAAGGCTTTCCCGGTGACTTGGTGAAGAGCACGCGGTCGATGCTCACGGCGCTGGATGCTGCGGTTGTAGTGGAGGATTTACCCTTTCCACCCGGCAACCACTTGGAAGAACTTAAAGGCGATCGGGCAGGGCAACATTCCGTGCGGATCAACGGGCAACGGCGCATCTGCTTTGTCTGAACGCCGAACGGCCCCGCTGATGTCGAGATTGTTGACTACCATTGAGAGGATACGCCGATGAGCCTGCTTGACGAACCAACGCACCCCGGTGAAGTCCTGAAAGAGCTTTACCTTGATCCCCTAGACATGGGGGCGATTGCCTTTGCGCGGCGTCTCGCTGTGCCGCGGACGCGAATCGAGCGGTTGATCAAGGGCACAACTGGGATCACACCGGATACGGCTCTTCGCCTCGCCCGCGTTTTCAATATGACCCCCGGTTATTGGGTGAACTTGCAGACGAATTACGACTTGGCAGTCGCAGCCAAAGAAATTGACGTGTCCGACATTGAGCCGCTCGTCGCCGTCTAGCGGCTGTCTGTCGGGTATAGAGTGAAGACAGCTACGCTTTCGCGGCAGGGGTTTCTGCGGCGCGGAAAATGACCGCTTATAGCCCCTATTACCTGATGCTGAACCGTACATGAATATCGACTGTTACAGATCTCAGTTCCGTCATGCCACCACACTTAAAGTGGTCCGTCCCCATAATTTGGAAAACAGCAACCATGACGGGTGAAATGGTCCAAACTCACGTGTTGCACTAGATATCAAGGCGGCCCCAGTTTCGTTGGGAATGACTTGGCGCGGCCAACCTTTGCGCGATCCTAACTTGTAGCTATTGTCAGGCCGACGGTCTGCAAAGCAGGCTGGCCCAATAGAGTGATCTGTTGTAAATAGTTCTACAGAAATTCAAGGGAGAACAACTTCGTGGGTAACAGCGCCGTCAACGATGAATTTGGTAGCGACGTTGAAGGCGTCGAGGACGGGAACACACGCGATGAGTTGCCAAGTTATCCGCTTGAAGATGTAATGGTTCGCAGCGAAACGCGATCTGTTAGCGAGGCTGTAAAGCGGATCAAGGCCGGAAGATACGCAATGAGCCCTGATTTTCAGCGAGATTTTGTCTGGCCTCCTGATAAGCAGTCGAAGCTTATTGAAAGCTGTATCATGCGGATTCCATTGCCTGTTTTCTACGTAGCGGAAGGGCAAGATGGTCGAGTTACCGTTGTTGATGGGCTGCAGCGTCTAAGTACTTTCCTCCGATTTCTAAAGGACGACCTGAAATTGACGGGATTGGGTAGTGAGCACCCACTGAATGGTAAGAAATTCTCTGATCTTCCGCTGCATTTCCAGGAACGTATTGAAGACACGCAGCTCACGCTTTACATCTTAGACAAAAGTGCCCCAGAAGCCGCGCGGCTGGACATCTTTGAGCGCGTGAACAGTGGTATCCCACTCACAAGACAGCAGATGCGCAATGCGCTCTACGACGGACCGGCCACTCTTTGGCTCGGCGAGCAATCTAAGAGTGAACTATTTCAATCTGTCACAGGTGGTTCGCTCGACCCCAAGACGATGAGAGATCGCGAAGCAATAAATAGATTTTGTGCCTTCAAGCTGCTGGGTAGTGGTGAATACGCAAGCAGCGATATGGATGCTTTTCTTGCCGTAGTGCTAAAGAAAATGAATGTCTTGGATACTCTTGATGGCTTAACAATTTCATTCAAAAATGGATTGAAGAGGAATAGGAAGCTTTTTGGCCGACACGCGTTTCGTAAATCCTTGGTTGACGCTGCTGTCTCAAATGAGGCATCTCGAAGCGTCATTAATATTTCACTCTTCGAGGTAATGATGGTCGGCTTGTCGGAACTAAGAAGTGAGGAGTTTTCTGAAAACTCGAGAGATATTAAGACAGTGATAATTGAACTCGCGCACGACGAAGAATTCTTAAATTCAATTACTTACTCGACAAATAGCACCCGTCAGGTTCACCAGCGTTTCGCAATGGTTCACGATGTTCTAGAGGAATTTAAGAGTCGATGATAAAACTGCTATCTATACGCGATTTCAAATGTTTTGAACGAGCCGACGTCAACCTCGGATCATTGACGCTGCTTACCGGATTTAATGCTGCAGGCAAGTCGACTGTCCTGCAATCACTTCTGCTGCTGTCGCAGGGGTTACGTTCCTCGCTGAGCAAACAACACCTTCCGCTTAATGGTGCATTAGTAAGACTTGGGACTGCTGGGGATGTTATTCGTCGGGGAAGTGATGGGGAGATTGCGTTTCATGTGAGTGGTTTTGATGCGGACCTGGAGTGGAGCTTCTCGGATGCGGATAGAGACCTTTTGGACGAGCCCATTCACGGGGAGCGCTTAAAAATAGTCAACTCTCCACCGGAGAGTAGCTCTTTGAAAGACGACCAAAAGTTTCTTCAAGAAGCCGTCCGAGATCTAGTATTTTTAGGCGCTACCCGACATGGACGTCAGGATGTGTTTCCTTCTTCTGATGATGCAGACCCAGTGAACGCGGATGTAGGAAGTGAAGGGCAATTTGCTCCTTGGCTGTACGTGAGGAACGCTGACAGCCCTGTTGAAGAGGAAAAGCGTTTCCCAAATGACGAGAGCGTGACATTTCGCGCTCAGGTTGATGCGTGGCTTGGCTACTTATTTCCTGGTGCATCTGCAAACGCTGCGTCTATCAGTGGAACGAGCTATTCTAGGCTTGAGTTCCGTCTCGGCCGGAGTAGTGCTTGGTCCAGGCCTGCAAATATCGGATACGGGCTCAGTTATGCATTCCCATTGGTAGTGGCTCTTTTATCTGCGCATAAAGGCCAAGTAGTAGTCATCGACAGCCCTGAGGCGCACCTTCATCCGCGCGCTCAATCTCGAATGGGCGAGATGCTTGCTCAGTTTGCGAACGCTGGCGTACAGGTCTTGGTCGAAACACATAGTGACCACGTTCTCTCTGGTGCTCGATTAGCGGTACAAAAGAAGGCGTTAGAAGCTGAAGATCTTGCCCTTCATTTTTTTTCGGGTGCTCAAGAAGGGCATGGAAATGGAATTGTCTCGCCCACAATACATTCTGATGGGCGACTCAGTGATTGGCCGGAGGGGTTTTTCGACCAAGCCGAAATTGACTTAATGGCCTTGGCGTCTCACTGAGATGCGGATTTTCTTAAACGAACTGTCGTTGATTGGAACTCCCAATCTGGATACTCTCCGAGAAATATTGAGGCGACTCATGGCGGCGAGGAGAAGTTCGAAAAATCTGTCTCTTCGTTTGTACTGCTCACGTCTCACTGCTGAAACGCAGGCGATCGAGGGTGAACGTTTGCTAGTTTCTGTGTCAAAACTACCTCGAGACGAGAAAGCGGTTATCTTAAATTGGCTCGGAAAAAGCGGCCCCTTCTTGGACGATGATCGCACGGATTCCGATGACGACTTGTACCATCTCAACGGAGAGGATGTGACGAATCTTGGTGCTGCTGAGGCTGCGCGGCAATGTCAAAAATCTAATGATGGCCGTCTTCTGAGCCTAAACAACGAAGCGTTCAAAAATACGCCTTTGGAAGTTGTGCATGGTTTGATTGAGGAGCCGCTTGAAAGTGTGCTGGTTCGGAACAGTTGGAGTTTAGAAGAAGTTAAGGAATGGGCTGACGGTGCTGATCCAGAACCCACGAATTGGGCTGAGCTTCTTGATGTCTCACGGCGCCGGTATGGCCACCTTCTTATTGGGGATCACTGCGACGAAGTTCTCGGCGGTCAAACATTCTATCCCGTAGTCTCGAGGCGCGTGTTGGAATTACTTCGAGTGCTCAATACAATATCGGGAAGTGTAGACGAGAACGGAAAGTTGAGCGCGTCAGGTGAGGAGCTAAAGGAATCGCACTTCGTCGGAAAAAAGGCCTGGTTCTCAAGCGAGTCGGAAGGAAACAAGAAAGAATTCGCGAATGATATGACTTTTCCTGATCCCGCAGATTCATCCCGATCCATTGAGTGTTTCTGGCACGGCAAAATTAAAACACCACAATTCCGAGTTCATTTTGAATGGCCGATCTCGACAGGCACCAAAACTATCAAGGTTACCTACATAGGCCCTAAATTGAGCAAGAAATAACACATCTTGTCAATGCGTCAGCCCCCGGTCCATCTCGACCTCGCGCTCTTCTAGCTCTGTCTCAACCTCTCTTCGGCGGCCTTCACTAATTTCAAGCTGGTCTCTAGTTGCCTGCGCAAATTCCCGTAGTTCGAGCCCTCGTTCAGCAAGCTGTTCAACGCATCCACGGACGCCGTTTGCGATTGAATGAGCACCGACACGCAGGCGGCCAATCCATCCATCTGGCTCTGTATCTTGGACGTCGAGCGTGCCTCTAACCCGCTCAATTCCTTTGCTGAGACCTCGCAGGCCGTCACCAACCGCTCGACGCAGGCAAGCAAGTCGCGTTCCAAGGCTGTCAGGGGTGTCGTCATCTAATTCTCCTCGATCTTGATGCAGGTCACTGATCTGCCGCCCAGTGTGCAGGTCCTCAGGCGCGTCTTGGTCGGGTCCAGCACCAGCCAAGTCCCGTCCTCCCTGTCGATCCGCGTCATGCCCAGTTCCGTCAGTTCTGAGCTCGCCAGCATCAGCGTCCAAAGCCAACTCGCGGCCATCATCAAGGCGATCCCCGCCAAGAATGTCCCCGTAATCAGCCAGGGCGAGATCGTCAGCCAGCTCTTGTTCTGTCGCAGAAAGCTGCGGGTATCGCTCTCGATTGTACGATGCGCGTTGATCGCAATTTTGTTCAAATCGGTCCTGAAGCTCTCCAATTGGGATGCCATCGAGGCGGCGTAGTCCTGCCGGATCGTGTCGAGCTCCGCGTTCAGCTTCTCGCTCAGCCGGGTCGGCTTGCCAGTTTTCATGGAAAATCTCTCCTTTCAAACGCCAGCGCTCGCCGGTGTCGGGGTCTTGGGCGGTTAGGTAGGCTCTGCCCGCACGCGGGATGTCGAAGCCAGCATCGGTTAGGGCGTCGAGCATGCTGCCACGGTCAGTGATTAAGCCAACGCTGATCTGGTCTTGCAGCCACGCGTGCAGTTCGTCGCGGCCTTGGGCGCGTGTTGGGGTCTCGATGGTGTCGCGGACCTCTTGGGTGCGCTCCAACTCCATCGGATCAGCCCAACCGTGGCGCTGGTTCATCACGTCGCGCAAGCTGTCGAAGGCGTTTTGATAGCATGGCGGCGCGATGTTCAGGCTGCGGCCCGAGGTCAGCTCCAAGCGCGGTGTGCAGAAGTGAAGCTCGACACGGTCTTCGTGGGTATGTCGGACCCAGAGCACCTCATATTGCGTCGGGTCCAGCCCCGCGAAGGCCAGACGCTCGAAATTGTCCATGACCTCGACCTGCTGCTCCTCGGTCGGGGCATCCTCGGCGGCAAAGCTGATCACGCCCGCGCGGTAGGTCCATTGGTGGCGGCTGGCGTCGATCAGAGCCTCAGTGCGGTCGGGATTGCCGCGCAGAACCTCCGGCAAAGGCTCCCGCGTGACGGTCATCGGCCGCCCGTCTTCATCGCGGATCAGGTCGCGGTTGCCGTCATAGGCCAGCACTTTGTCCGCGACGAGGTAGCCGACCGGACCAGCGCCCGCGCCTTTGCCGTTGCGGAAGAACTTGATCAGCATCGGCGCGCGGCCTCGACGATCTGGGCAAGCTGGCGTTCGATGGTCAGCAAGCGGCGGGCGACGGTGAGCGCGTCGAGATCGACACGGCCTGCCAGCATCGCGCGGTTCAGCCAGCGGGCGATCTGGTTGAGATTGCCGCCGATGCGCCCGACGGCCAGCACCAGCGCGGGATCGACGCGGGGGATGGGTTTGCGACGGCGGGCCTCGGTCAGGCCAAGCGCCTCGCGCAGCAAGGTCGCGGCGGGCAGGCCAGCAGCCTCGGCCTTGGCGCGCAACTGGGCCTTCTCTGCGGCGGTGCACCGAAAGACGAAGGTCTCGGTCAGCGGCTCTTTGGTGCGGGCTTTTCCCGCGCCGGTGGGGTTCGAAGGGGAGGTTTGCTGCCCCTCGCAAGGTCCCGTGTCAGCAGCGCCAGCGTATGACATGGGTCGCCTTGCTGTTTGCTCTTCGGTGGGATCGGTAGCGGTCATGATCTGAGGCCTGCGGCTTGGATTTGGGCCTGCGTCACCAGTTTTGAGGCAAGCAATCCATCGATCTGCCTGGCCGTGATGTGTTTGCACATCGGGCTGCGATCACTGATCCAGCAGGCCAGCCGCGCATGGTGGTCAGCCTGCAACGCCGCCGTCTTCTCCTGGTCTTCCGCCTGCTTCTCGACATAGGCCTGCCAGCGCCGCGACTGAAACCAGTTGTCGGAAAAGCAAACCTTGGAACGGGTGAACCCTGCACTGTCGGTGGCGTAGGCTTGGACGGCTTGCAGCAAATACTCCGGTGCGATCCCTTCCTTCATGGCCTCTTCGATCTGGGCAAGGCAGACTGCTTTGCCGCGAAGCCGGTCCGGTGGATAGGCCGCCAAAATCTTCTCAGCATCTTCACCCACCGCCACCTCGCGCTTGCGCGTAGGTGGTTTATGGATGGTTTTAGGATGGTTTGGGGGCCGTGGTGGCCCCGGTACCCCGGCCACTGTGGCCCCCGTTCCGGGTCCAGTCTGGACGGGGTCCACAGTGGCCCCCGTCTCGATCTCGGGTTCTGCGGTCAGTTCCAGCGCCTCGATCTGGGCCAGATCGATCCGATAAACGACGGTGAAGCCGTTCTTGCAGCCCCGCGCGCCGGTCTCGACCAGGATGCCTTCCTTCAGGAAGTCGCGGATCGTCCGCTTGACCGTTGTCTCCCCCAATTCGGTATGCCGCTGGATCGTGCCCTTGGAACACCAGATGCCTGAGCCGTCATCACTCGCCTTGTCGGCCAGAAACATGATGATCTGCTTGCGTGTTGCGCTGCCGAACTTCCGTTCCGCGCATGTGTTTGCAACCCGCCAGCTCATCGGATGGTCCCCAAAGGCGCAAAGACGCGCGAATTTTGTACAGGTTTTGTACGAGATTTCCGCCGTTTCAGCAGAATTCGGCCCGTAAGCTCGCGGGACTTTCTGCAAGCGCCTGCACAAAGCCCTGTAAATAAGTCATATTTTATAGGTGTTTGTGGTGACCCCGATTGGATTCGAACCAATAACCTGCCCCTTAGGAGGGGGCTGCTCTATCCAGTTGAGCCACGGGGCCGCTTTGATTTTAAAGGATTTTTCCTAAATCCCCCGCCGAAAGGCCCAAATGGGAAGCGGGGTGGGAAGCAGAAAATCGCCTTCAAGTCAGTTGTCGTTTTTGCCGTTTGTGTTGCCGTTGGTCAACAGGCTGGCAACGACGGCTTTATGTTTTATCAACCAACATGTGATCATTTTTGGGTGTGCGTAACCTTGCGTTCGCCTTGAATGCGACACATTGAGCCTACATATTTGTGGCAGACCATGAAAAGCTGTGTATAATCTCTGGATAAACGCCGGAGCAACATGGCGTTGCCGATGGGAGAAAACAATGACTGCACCAACTATGTTGGACAATGTCGTGGCAGAAGAGATCATAAACGTAATTCGCTCAAAATTTGATCTGGAC
>Ga0316204_10009159_pt1 | contig 13359 bp, 11 predicted proteins | sample 6monrhotite_MG_2_FD_205661 | JGI IMG/M metagenome (GOLD analysis project Ga0316204, IMG submission 205661) | Microbial mat bacterial communities from mineral coupon in-situ incubated in ocean water Damariscotta River, Maine, United States -... | ecosystem: Environmental > Aquatic > Marine >... | reverse complement strand
CAGTAGAACATGGAAACAGGCGCTGAACCAATTCGCCGTCCTGTTTCATGACCGTTTTCCACCTTCACTATATTGAAGATGGAAATAAACCCAAATGGTCACTTACACGGAATATCGGATACTACCTAAAAGGTAGAGAATTACTAATTGACCAAATCAACTAATTGCTTCTATCAATTTCTTTACCTGTTTAAGCTCCTTATCTGACATACGTGACAACAGGCCATTAATTTCATTTAATGCAAGCGCCCTGTCCGTTTTAAGGCCCGTAGAGGCCCCGCTCCCAAATAAATCCACACCTTCCACCCTGAAGACCTTACATAGGGCCTCAAGAGTCTTAAAAGACGGGGCAATAAGTTCGCGCTCCATACGCCCAACCATATCAAGAGACAAGTCCAGTTCCTCGGCTAACTGTGCCTGAGTCATGCTGTGCGTTTTACGGAGCTGTCGCACGTTAGTCGCTACAATCTTCTTTAACTTCATAATGGTCTCCTCATCTGTATTGATAAAGGAACCAGAGTTATAGTCTGAGGGATTAAAAATACGTTTTTGCAGTTAATTTCACAGTTTTAATCCTTTATTTTTTATATTTTCTTGTTAAAGTAGAAGGATCAAATCCAAGGAGGGAAATATGATGAAGAAGTTTATAGGATTAACAGCACTGATATTATGTAGTTTAACCAATATATGTTTGGCCGATGATGAATTTGTAAGAGATGGCTGGACATACTATTCTCTAGGCGACCCGTTCACTGATATTGAGCGATACCTTGTCTACAAAGGTAAGCTTGTGGTGAAGTGTGATGCTCCCGGTGCATCCTCATTATACGTAACTGTCATAGGCGATAAATACATTGGCACTAATTACAAAGCCTATGATGCAAAATATAGAATAGATAAGAACCCAGTAATTACAGCTACTATTCACGCAAAAGGCAAGTCTGCTAATCTAATAAATGATGTATCAACATCACAAAAAATAATAAATGAAATCGCCATAGGCAGTATGTTTAATTTTACATCACGCACTTATGGAGCAGGGTCTTCTGTGGCAAGAGTTGATCTCACAGGGGCTGCAAGTGCCATTAAATGGGTTAATCAAAAATGCCAAGCTGAAATGCTTCCATAGACTTTTCCTAACAATTAAAACAAAGGAATTATATATGATTGACTTAGCGAAATGCCCTGCTTGCAGACGGAGGGTCTCTGTAAAAGCCCCAAGTTGTCCGAAATGTGGCGAACCATTGAGTGGTAATTGGGCCGAGGTACAAATCAAAAAAGAAGGAAAGGTTAATCTCTTAATTGTTGCCATTTCTTTTTCCATATTAGCCGTTCCCTTTGCCTGCTCAAAACAATCCAAGGCATACGCACAAGAACGATTACCACGTTCATGCTGGGCTGCGAATGAGCCCATCCCCGCAAGTTGTCAGGGCGAGGTTGATTCCGACCTTTTCCCATTTTGTCCAACAGAAGAGATATACGAACAAACTCACAATATGATGCCATACAAAACGGCGGCATATGGTTGTGAAACCGATGTAAAGGGTCGAATGGTGAAGGTTCTATCTTGTTCTTATAAGACCTGTAAATATAGCCTTTACTATGGTTACGACAAATGGGTCACAATGTGGTCTCAGGCTGGTGTTGTTGTAAAGTAAATTGAGAATAGTTACATATTGCTTCCAATTTGCTTCCAACTATAAAAATAGGCTTTTTTAGAAAGATAAAATACATGCTAACACACTGTAATAACAATAAATATTGGTGCACCCGGCGCGATTCGAACGCGCGACCTCTGCCTTCGGAGGGCAGCGCTCTATCCAGCTGAGCTACGGGTGCTTAATGCTTATGTACATTAAAGAGAGGCGGAGATTACTTTTAAATGGCTTGAAAGGCAATGGTTAATATCACTTATATGAGCTCAGGCATGTCGCGCTTGTTTAGACGTGATATGAACAATAATGCAATCGTTTATTTTTGGGCTTGGTCATGGAACCAATCACGTAAAGCCATGGCTGGCGCGTTGGCGTCACCTGATAATAGCCCTCCTACCCTTAAGAAGGAGCCGGCTGATAATCTGTTGCAATCCCTCCCCTTTCAAACTCGGTTTCAATAGGAAACTTGGGCAATAAGGCCGAACCAAGTCCCGCGTTTCGATATTAAGCAGCGGCATCACGGCAATATCTTGCGGATTTTTCGGTTGTATAAGGGGCATATTTTCTGGATTTATATCCGCGACATCAGGAGAGAAAAAATCAACATCAGGGCCAGTAAGAAGGACAGGCCGCGCCAAAATAAGAGGGGGTTCCTCTCCAGCAGCGGCGAGAAACGCTGTTTTTCTGTTGTTGCCGGGGGATGGGTAAAATCCCGTTCAAATTCGGAGAAGCTCTGGTATCTCTCGCGCGGGTCTTTTTTGACCGCCTTCTTTAACACCAAGTCAATCCAGGGCGGTATATCTGAAGTCACCTGAATTGCGGAAATATAATCCAACTGCTTGACAAGGCGAAGGCTTGAAAAGCCTTTGCCATAGGGCAGCTTATGGGTCAGTATTTCATAAATGACCACCCCCAGGGAATAAAGATCTGACCTCTTATCGCCGTCCCCATAAAGCAAATATTCGGGGGCCATGTAATCGATCGCCCCCGCAGGCATTGGGGCAAAGGCCCTCTGTTTTCCCTCCGCCACACTGGCCACCTTTACGGCGCCAAAATCAATAATTTTTACCGTTCCCGCCGCATCAATCATGATATTTTCTGGCTTCAGATCCTGATGAACCATATCAAGTCGATGCATCGACCGTAATCCTTTAATCAGTTGCCGTAATATATCCCTGACTTTGGCCATATCAGGATCAGGATGATCATTGATCCATTCCCGCAACGTCTGCCCTTCAAGATATTCGGTGACATAATAAAAAAATTTCCGTGGCCCCCGTGGCGGCATTATTTTCAATATATGAGGCGAATTAATCTGGCGTCCAATCCATTCTTCCCGGTGGAAGGATTCCATATAGGTGACATCATCATTAAAATTTTCTGAGGGCGTTTTAAGGGCCACCAATTCCCCGGTCTTCATATCCTTACTTATATCCTTACTTATATCCTTACTTATATCCTTACTTATATCTTGGGCAAGATAGACCTGGCTGCGGGCATTGGCATGAAGTTCGCGCACGACCTTATAGCCCTCTAATAGCATCCCGGTCTCAAGCGGCGGCGGAAAGGGCAGGCGGTTTCGGGCCGAAAAATAGGGGCTAGTCCGCAGGTCGGGGGCCTTGTCTATCCTGATGATCTGGCAGGTGAGATTATCGGCGCTGCCGCCGACCAACGCTTTGTCACATATCTGGCGCGCGGCGGCATCCATATCGTCCCTATTTTGCGTGAGGGCATTTTTTATTTCAGACGTTTTTACAAAGTCATGAACCCCATCGGTGGTCAGGATAAAAATATCTCCCTGTTGAACGTCGATGACATTATAATCAATCTCAAGATTTTTGCCCGCCCCCATGGCACGGGTCAGATAATTGCTCTTGCCGTATTTATGATCCGTCGTCAGCTGCTCGATGACGTTATCCCGTAAAAGGCTAATACGGCTGTCCCCGATGTGAAAAAGATAAGCGGAACCGGATTTAAGAACCATGGCACTAAGGGTACTGACCATGCCCAGGTCAGACTCATAAACGGCCTGACCCTGCCCAAACATCCAGCTGTTTGTGGCTAACAATATTTTACTGACCGACTTTTTGACACTCCAGCTGTCTGGTGTGGAGAAATAATCCAGCAGCAAACATTTAACGCAGGTTTCACTGGCCGTCTTCGCCGCCTGGCAGCCACTCATGCCGTCTGCAAGGGCAACGGCGATCCCTTTGGTCATTTCCTGAGCCTTTTCAGGGAACATGACACCATAGGAATCTTCATTTTCCGGCTTGGCGCCTTTGTCGGAAAAGGCGCCAATTGTGATTGCCGACATTTAACTGACCTTAATCATTTCTATTGTCCCATCGGGCAGAATTTCCGCAATCTCGCCTTCCGGTTCATCCATGAAGAGCGTGACCACGAGAAAAGTAAAGATGGCGCTCCCGCCGATCACCATAAAAAAGAGTGATGGCGACACAAAGGAAAAAACCATTAAAAAACAAACGCCGCCAATATTACCGTAAGCCCCCACCATGCCGGCAATCTGGCCTGTCATTCTCCGTTTGATCAGGGGCACCGTTGCAAAGACAGCTCCCTCACCAGCCTGTACAAAGAAAGAACAGCACATACAGGCAATAACCGCAAGAGGCAAAGGCCAGTCCGAGGTTATTTGTGACATGACAAAATAACCTGCGGCCAAACCTATCAGTAAAAACATCAAGGATGGCCTGCGGCCAAATTTATCACTAAAGTACCCGCCACTGGGACGGGCCACTAAATTCATAAAAGCAAAGCTGGCCGCCACCATGCCAGCCTGCACTGCGGACAAGCTAAAGACGTCCATAAAGAATAAGGGCAATATGGAAACGACAGCAAGCTCAGACCCAAAGGTAACCAGATAAGCCAAATCAAGAATGGCAACCTGTTTGAATTTATAGCGGTGTATCTCTGCGACGCCTGTACTAAGGGCCTCTGCGTTGACCTTAAAAATATGATGCAGCTGATAGAGAAAGACCACAAACAGAAAGCCATATAGAGATATCTCTGCTACGGATCCAATGATGCTCAGATTTTGTGGCCCAAGTTTCCAGGTCAGAAGGGCTAACGTTAAAAACAACGGGGCCTTCATCAAGATATAGAGAAGCATATCCGGGGCTGAACTGATTTCCATGGCCCCGGCTTTTTTAGGTTTGAAATATGTGGCCCCCTTCGGCGTATTGCGGACATTGATATAAAAGATGAAGGAATATATCAGAGAAATCACGCCCGTAGAACCGGCCGCATATCGCCATCCCTCCGCGCCACCAAACATCAAAGCCACCGTCGGCAGCGACAATGCCGCCGCCGCCGACCCAAAATTACCCCAGCCGCCGTAAATACCCTCGGCAAGCCCCACCGTCTTAACCGGATACCATTCGCTGATCAGCCGGATACCAATAACGAAGCCCGCCCCCGTAAACCCCATCAAAAATCTGGCCAGCGCCATGGTTTCAAATGTATCCGCCAGCGCAAAGAAGAAACATAAGAAGCTGGAAATAAACAGCAAGGCAGCATAGACAACACGCGGCCCGAATTTATCCACAAACATGCCAATGATCACCCGCGCCGGAATGGTCAGCGCCACATTCAGAATTAAAATGGCCGTGACTTGTTGTTTATCCAGACCAAGGTCTTCACGGATCATGGCCATGAGCGGGGCATGATTAAACCAGACAACAAAACTGATAAAAAAGGCCAGCCATGAAAGATGCAGTGTTTTGGTTTTCCCTTTAAATGAAAAGAGATTTATTTTCTGTGACGACGATAGAGACATGACTCATTCCTTTAAATTCTCCTCAAATGAACCTGACATATCCGGCTCATTATTCCTGTAGGCCATAACAGAGCAAGTAATGTGCCAAAAATGCTGCACCGCAATAATAATCTACGGGAAGGCGGTTTTCTTAAATCTACAAAGAGATATTTTTGAGAATATATCAGGTATAGCTATTTGAAAAACCTTTATATGAGCCACTTTTTTAGGCCAATTCCTTTAAAAGGCTAAATTTTAATCATTTATCACTTATGCCTATTAATTAATCTTTTTTGTTCGCTGCTGCACAATAATTAAGAAAAACCCTGTTCCGAACGCCCTGAAAAAATACGTTATTGTTGAAAAATAAGGGATGGCCAATTCTGGCACAGAGCTTGCTTTGTAAAGGAGGTAGCCCACAAGTAAAAGAGAGTAATATGAAAAAGAAACTCGTCATTATAGGCAACGGCATGGCCGGCATGAGGGCTCTGGAAGAGCTTCTTAAAATCACGCCTGACGAATATGACGTGACGGTTTTTGGTGCGGAACCCCACGTTAATTACAACAGAATTATGCTGTCACCGGTTCTTGCCGGAGAACAAAAATTTAACGACATCATCATAAATGATCGCAGCTGGTATGAGGATAATGACATTCGCCTTTTTACGGGGGAGAAAATCATTACCATCAACCGGCCCAACAAGACGGTTATCAGCGACAAGGATCGGATCATACCCTATGACAGCCTGTGGATTGCAACAGGTTCAGACCCCTTTATCATCCCGGTGCCGGGGAAAGACCTTGACGGCGTTGTCACCTTCCGCGACATAAAAGATGTGGACGAGATGATTGCGGCATCTAAAACCTATAAGAATGTTGTCGTTATCGGCGGCGGACTTTTAGGTCTGGAAGCCGCCTACGGCCTTAAGCGAAATGGCATGACTGTTACGGTCATTCATCTGGCCAATACCCTCATGGAACGTCAACTTGACGAGGCGGCGGGTTATCTGCTGAAATCAGATCTGGAAAGCCGTGACATCTCCATCCTGACGGAGGCAAATACCAAAGAATTAATGGGGAAAGACCGTGTGGAGGCGATAAAACTGGCCGATGACACCATCATTCCGGCTGATCTGGTTGTTATGGCCGTCGGTATTCGCCCCAGCATTGCCCTTGCCAAGGGGGCTAATCTGGACTGTAATCGGGGGGTGGTTGTCAATGATCACCTCCAAACATCAGACCCGGATATTTTCGCCGTTGGGGAATGCGCCGAACATCGGGGCGAGATTTATGGTCTGGTCTCCCCGCTCTATGAAATGGGCCGCGCCTTGGCGGGATTCATGGCGGGCTATAATAGCAGCTACAAAGGATCCGTGACCAGCACCAAATTGAAAGTGACCGGCGTTGAACTTTTCTCTGCCGGTGATTTCAGCGGCGGCGAAGGCACAGAAGATATTGTGCTTCGGGACGCCCGCCGGGGCATCTATAAACGACTGGTGATCAAGAATGATCGTATTATCGGCGCTGTCCTGTATGGTGACGTGGAAGATGGGCCGTGGTATTTTCAGCTTTTAAAAGACAAGGATAAAATTGATGATATCCGTGATCATCTGATATTTGGCCAGTCGCTTTCCATGGGAGACCTCATGGTGGACCCCTTGTCGGCCGTTACAGCATTGCCTCTTGAGGCAGAGATTTGCGGCTGTAACGGCATATGTAAAGGCACCATCATTTCCACGATCACCGACAAGGGCCTGACCACACTTGATGAGGTTCGGGCCCATACCAAGGCATCTGCCAGTTGTGGCTCCTGCACCCATCTGGTGGAACAGGTCATGGCATTGACGCTGGGGAGTGATTATGAAACCCAGACAGCGACCCCCCTCTGTGGCTGCACCGATCATACCCATGATGATGTGCGCCACCTGATCCTTTTGAATAAGTTAAAGGAAATTCCGGCGGTCATGCAGATTTTGCAATGGAAAACACCCAACGGCTGTTCCAAATGCCGTCCGGCCCTGAATTATTACCTGATTGCCGCCTGGCCCGGTGACTATAAAGATGATTATCAGTCCCGTTATATCAATGAGCGGGTTCATGCCAATATTCAAAAAGACGGGACATATAGTGTTGTTCCGCGCATGTGGGGCGGCTTGACAAACCCACGGGAACTCAGGGCCATCGCGGATGTCGCTGATAAATTTTCCATTCCCACGGTTAAAGTCACCGGAGGTCAGCGCATTGACCTTCTGGGCATCCGCAAAGAAGATCTGCCCAGCGTATGGGCCGACCTGAATGCGGCGGGCATGGTCTCGGGCCATGCTTATGGGAAATCACTGCGAACTGTGAAAACCTGCGTGGGACAGGAATGGTGCCGGTTCGGCACACAAATGTCTATGGGCATGGGGGTCGCGCTGGAAAAGATGGCTTGGGGCAGCTGGACTCCCCATAAATTTAAAATGGCCGTTAGCGGTTGCCCCAGAAATTGCGCCGAGGCCACCATCAAGGATTTCGGTGTTGTCGCCGTTGAAAGCGGCTGGGAGCTTCATGTGGGCGGCAATGGCGGTATGCACGTGCGGGCCTGTGATTTACTGTGCAAAGTCACCACAGACGAAGAGGTCATGGAATATGCCGCCGCCTTTATGCAGCTCTACCGCGAAGAAGGCCATTATCTGGAACGCACCGCCCCGTGGGTGGAACGGGTGGGACTGAAAAGCATCAAGGAACGTATCGTTGATGACAGCAAAAACCGTCAGCGACTGACAGCACGGTTCCATTTGTCTCAAAAGGATAGCCAGGAAGACCCTTGGGCAGAACGGGCAAAACATCATATTCACGCCCATGAGTTTAAACCCCTCGCAGAAGTAGGATAATGATATGTCACAAAACTGGATTGAAGTCGGGCATTTGGAAGACATTCCTTATCTGGGTTCCCGTGTTGTCAAAACGGGGGGAACAGATATTGCCATTTTTAAAACGGCGACCGGGGCTGTCTTTGCCCTTGAAGATAAATGCCCTCACAAAGGCGGGCCTCTGTCCCAAGGCATCGTTCATGGCAAAAGCGTCTCCTGCCCGTTGCATAACTGGAATATCTCGCTGGAGAATGGGGAGGTTCTTGGGCCGGACAAAGGTTGTAGCCCTGTCATCCGCACCCAAATAATCGGCGGCAAGGTATTTCTGGAGCGGCCCCCTCACATAAAAGCAACCGGCACAGATGGCTGAAGACGTTAAAACGACCTGCCCCTATTGCGGCGTTGGCTGCGGCGTGATTGCCAGTACAAATGAGGACGGCCAGCTGACCCTTAAAGGCGATGCGGATCATCCGGCAAATTTTGGGAAACTCTGCTCAAAAGGCAGCGCGCTTACCGAAACCCTTGGGCTTGAAGATCGTCTGTTATGCCCCGAAATTCATGGCAGAAAGGTCAGCTGGGAAAATGCCCTGCAGGCAACCGCCAAGGGCCTGAATGATATCCGACATCACTATGGCCCTGATTCCATCGGATTTTATGTCTCGGGCCAATTATTGACGGAAGATTATTATGTCGCTAACAAGCTGATGAAGGGCTTCATCGGCTCGGCCAATATTGACACCAATTCGCGGCTGTGCATGTCATCCAGTGTTGCCGGCCACAAACGGGCCTTCGGCAGCGACACGGTTCCCGGTAATTATGAAGACTGGGATCAGGCTGATCTTGTGGTGCTGGTCGGCTCTAATGCAGCCTGGTGCCACCCGGTTCTTTTCCAACGCCTGATCGCCGCCCGCCAACGCCGGGGAACGAAGATCGTGGTCATAGATCCGAGGCGGACACCGACTTGTGATCATGCTGATCTACATTTAGCCTTAACGCCCGGCAGTGACGTAAGGCTGTTCAACGGCCTGTTCGTTCATCTGTCAGAGGCAGGGGCCACAGATATGGATTTTGTTGGCCATCATACCAATGGATGGGATGCTGCCTTACAAGAGGCTCGAAAAGATACGGCAAATCTTGCCGAAAAATGCGGTTTGTCCGAGGCGGATGTGGCGGCCTTTTTCGCTCTATTCACCAACACTGAAAAAGTCCTTACCGTCTATTCTCAAGGGGTTAATCAATCGTCTCAAGGCACAGATAAGGTCAATGCGATCATCAACTGCCACCTCCTCACCGGCCGCATTGGCAAGCCGGGCATGGGGCCCTTTTCCGTCACCGGCCAACCCAACGCCATGGGAGGGCGTGACGTGGGCGGCCTCGCCAATAGCCTTGCGGCTCATATGGAATTTGAGGAGAAATCACATGATCTTGTTCGCCGTTTTTGGCAGACAGAAAGCCTCGCCACGAAACCCGGCCTTAAAGCCGTGGATATGTTTCGGGCCGTTCATGACGGGCGGATTAAAGCGATCTGGATCATGGGGGCCAACCCTGCGGTGAGCATGCCAGATGCCAATTATATCTGCGCGGCCCTGAAAAAATGTGAGCTGGTTATCATGTCCGATATTATACAGAATACAGACACGATGACATATGCCCATATCGCCCTCCCGGCGCAGGCCTGGGGGGAAAAAGAGGGCACTGTGACCAATAGCGAACGGCGCATTTCCAAGCAACACCGATTTTTAACGCCGCCGGGCGAGAGCCGCCCCGACTGGTGGATTATGACGGAAGTCGCCAAGCGCATGGGATTTGCCAAAGCCTTCCCCTACCGTAGCCCAAGTGATATTTTCCGCGAACATGCGGCCCTGTCCGCCTTTGAGAATGATGGCTCCCGCGATTTTGACATCTCCGGCATTGGCGCGGATTTTTCCCCCGTTCAATGGCCGGTCAACGCGGCACACCCAAAAGGAAAAAAGCGCTTTTTCCGTCAGGGAAATTTCTTTACCAAAGACAGACGGGCCAATTTTGTCGCCGTTCGGAGCCAAGACCCCGTTCATATGCCTGACGCGTCTTATCCTCTGATATTGAATAGTGGACGCCTCCGTGATCAGTGGCATACCATGACCAGAACAAGCAAATCACCCAGACTGAATAGCCATCGGGAAGAACCCTATATCGCCCTTCATCCACGTGATGCCAAAGACTATCAGTTGGTGCAAAAAGGCTTTGTCAAAATCACCAGCCGCTGGGGGAACGCTCTGGCGCGCGTCCATATTACAAATGAGCTAAATTCGGGGCAGATATTTATGCCCATACATTGGACTGACGCCAACACGGCCAACGCTGTCATAGGGCGTCTCGTCACGCCTGCTACTGATCCTCTCTCTGGCCAACCAGAATTAAAACATACGCCGGTCAAGATCGAAAAATGGGCCCCCAAATGGCACGGATTTCTCTTGTCCCGACATAAAATAACGCCGGATAATGTGACCTATTGGTGCCATAGCTATCAGAAGGATTGTCATATTCTGGAACTGGCCGGAGACGGTGACATGGTGGAAAACCCTTTCCTTTTATCGTTTTTTACGCGAGAAGATAATTGCCTTACCTTTAAAAATCCGGCGTCCGGGCAAATGCGTCTGGCCCGTCATAAAAACAATAAACTGGCGCTCTGCCTGTTCGTGACAAAAAAAGGCGCGCTGCCGGACAGAAGCTGGCTACAATCATTGTTTCAACATGACAGCCTTACCGCAGGCGTATACAACACCTTGCTCTCCGGCCAACCGCTCGACCCCTCTTTAGCCCCGGGGCCAATTGTCTGCGCCTGTTACGGGGTGAGCCAAAAAGCTATTCTAAACGCCTGCGCCCAAAGAAAATCCATGACCGTAGATGATATCGGGATGCTATTAAAGGCCGGACGTAATTGCGGTGCCTGCAAACCGGAAATAAACGACTTGATCACTATGACTCTCTAAGTCCTGATAGGAGCTGCAGGTCTCATATCGCTAGGCATCGAAGCCCTGTTCGCTCAGCGTATGATCTCATCAAATCGAATGCCGCTCAGGGGTTCAAATCACGGGCGCTTCGCCGGCCAAATCTTTAAAGCTGATTTCTGGTCTTTACTATGTGGATATGACGGCGTTTAATGGCAGGTCATGAGAACAGATCAATGAAGTGGGGAAATACAGACTAACCGTCGTTCCCTTTGCTACTTCGCTTTGGAGTTTCAATTTTCCCCCATGCATTTCCATAAAAGTTTTCGCCAGATGCAACCCCAGACCCACGCCTTCGTGGGCAATTCGGGAGCTGTGCCGCGATTGTCCAAAGGGCTTTAACACCAGATGAATATCCTCTTTGGGAATGCCTTCGCCTGTATCCGTTACCTGGACGATGATGCTATCCTCTTCTCTCTTTGCGGATACGGTGATTTTCCCGGCATGTGTGAATTTAACGCTGTTGAAGAGCAGGTTCAGAAAAATTTGCTTCAGGCGCGTTTCGTCGGCCATGATCTCCGGAATATCCGGGGAAATTTCAACGGAAATGGGCGTTCTGGCAATCTGCGCGCGGTCTTCGAGCATCCGCACACAAATTTCTACTGTATCGCGCAGGTTAATTTGGGTTGCATTGAATTCAATATCACCAGATTCAATGCGCGATATATCCATAATATCATTTATAATATCCAAGAGATGCCTCCCGGCGCCGTGGATGTCATGGGCATATTCCACATAACGTTCATTGCCCATTTCCCCAAACATCTGATTCTCCATAATCTGCGAAAAGCCAATGATGCCATTGAGTGGCGTCCGGAGTTCATGGCTCATATTGGCGAGAAATTCTGTTTTAGAACGGTTGGAAAATTCGGCGGCTTTCTTGGCGGCAAGCAACGCGGCTTCATATTGTTTGCGTTCTGTAACATCTCGTACCAATGTCGAGAAGAGTTTTTCATTGCCGACTTGAATGATGCCAAGGCTCACTTCAACGGGAAATGTGGTGCCGTCTTTACGACGATAGAGGCTTTCAATCTGAATATTTTCTGTGCGCTTCAGATTTACCCATAATTGTGGAAATTCCTTTGGATCATAATCGACCTTAATATCACTGATTGACATTTGAAGAAGGGCCTCTTGCGTATAACCCAGATCACGACAGGCTTGTTGATTAACATCCAGAAAATTACCTTCTAAATCATGCAGAAAGAAGGCGTCCGTTGCCGTTTCCAGCAGCGTTTTGTATCGGTGTTCGCTCTGTTGCAGGGCCTGTTCGCGCTCTATACTATTAATATGCAAATAGATATTTTGTTTAATATTATTATGGGTCCGGTTAGCGGACATGATCAACACGATAAAATAGAGTGTTATCATGCTGCCCATGGTCGCGCCCATTTCTTCATTTCCCAGAAAAAATTGAATCTGTAATGGTATGAGCGTCAGGCATATAAAGAAATAAAAGGGTAATTTCATATAGGCTAGGCTAGTTACAGCGCCAGCCGCCATGCCGCCAAGAACAAATGCAAGAAACACCTGGCGGGCAAAATCATTCACCGGAAATAATAAAACTGATGACGATCCCCAAACTAAGGCAGACAGAAAACTCCCCACAAGAAACCAGCGATACCAGAGGCGCGCTTCTTCAGGTGGGGGCGTGGCGGCATTATACCGATATGTAATAATGCCCCTAATAAGGCTGAGCAACATTATTTCCGCGAGCCATATCAGTAAGATACCATGGTCTATAACAGGCCAAAGGGAAAAAACAAGGGTGGGCGCAATAATGATCGTTACCATGAGTGCCGCCCTGTATGACCCGTAGATCTGGGAAGTCTGTTCCGCAAAGATATGGATCTCATTGGGATTATCATTGTGGCATTTTTTTACTTGTAGAGAGGCCATATATAGGTTCCGCTTGAGTGGTATTTCCTATAATCTGCTACAATAAATATAAATTTAGGTTAATGGTGAATTCAAGTTGCAAGTGCGACACCTGTGTTCTTTAGAAAGACCTCGTTTGGTGTCTGATAATTGAGGCATTTGCGGGGTCGATTATTGAGTTTTTTGACGGCCCATGCAAGCTGTTTTTCACT
>Ga0316204_10009157_pt1 | contig 13362 bp, 11 predicted proteins | sample 6monrhotite_MG_2_FD_205661 | JGI IMG/M metagenome (GOLD analysis project Ga0316204, IMG submission 205661) | Microbial mat bacterial communities from mineral coupon in-situ incubated in ocean water Damariscotta River, Maine, United States -... | ecosystem: Environmental > Aquatic > Marine >... | reverse complement strand
GGCACCTTCACTTCAGAGACAACATTCAATTCATTAAGAAGATGAATAGCCTTAATCATTTGGCGAACCATTCGACGAATACGGCTATTCTGCTCCAGAAGATCTATCATATTCTGCACAGGTATACGTAGTTCTGCTCCCGCGAGTAGTAATACTTTTTTTACATCATCATAAGCATTTTGCACCTGTCGAAGCTGGTCTTCACAATCTATAATGGAAAACTCTTTTTCATCTAAATTAGTCATACTTATCAGCTTAACAACCTCAGCACGATAATGAGAGATATCTACACCGAGTTTTTCATCATTCAGTCTTTCCAGTTCACTCTGTGCTTTAACAACAAACATCGCCTGTTCCGAACAGGCAAGAAGATGTTGTTCTGCTCTCAATACCTTTGCTAGTTGTTCTGCAACATCATCACTGAGTAAACCTTTCTCTAGTTGTGTTATAAATTCCGATACGGCAAAAGATAATTTTTTTGCAACCATATAATCAACTTTAATACGTCTCCCCGGTTTAGAGTCCGTACTCAATGCTTCCAGTGCCATACGTCTTGCTACACTTGCTATTCGTGATAATTCAAGCACCAACGCGTTCAGAGCCAACGTGGATGACACTGCAACTGTCTTATCAAGATACCTGGCTCGCCCTTCGGCTTCTTCCTGTGTAACAAAACGTGACTCCAGAAAAAGTGCAAGCTTGCCACTCATAGGCCACATTATTAAAACACCAAGAACATTAAATACCGTGTGAAATAAGGCGAGCGTGACAGCGGGCATGGCTTCAAGACCCAAAAATTCACCCGTTGTTTGCACTATCAAAAATAGTATGGGTAAAATCAATAACGCGATCAGCCCGGTCACAAAATTAAAAATCACATGCGCTGCTGCCACACGTTTAGCGCTGGAGGTTGCACCGATAACAGCGATAGTAGCGGTTGATGTTGTACCAAGGTTTGCTCCAATCACCATAGCGGCAGCAGCATATAACCCCAGCATGCCTCCCGTAGCAGCCGTAAGGGTAATTGCTATGGCAGCACTTGATGACTGTGTAAGTACAGTCATAAGAAAGCCAATACCTACTAATAAGAACACACCTGCGATACCATCCACTGTAATCTTATTCAGATCAATAGCAGTTGCCATACCTTCAAAAGCATCTTTCAGTACATCGATGCCAATAAAGAAAAGACCGAATCCCGCCAGCGCCAAACCCATCGGCTTACGTCGGCTTTCTCCACCGGTTAGATGCATAAGCATGCCAATCCCTATCAACGGCAAAGCAAAGGCATCCACTTTAATATTGAAACCCATTATAGCCACCAACCAACCAGTCATGGTTGTGCCAATATTGGAACCATACACAATACCAAGGGCTTGATACATAGTGAGCAGGCCTGCATTAACAAAGCCGATAGTTGCCACGGTAACTGCACTGGATGATTGCACGATGGCCGTAATCCCTACCCCAGTAATAATACCTCGGGTGGGTGAACGAGTTGATTTGGCCAGCATGTCACGCAAGGCATGACCTGCTGCCAGCTTAAGCCCATCGGTAATCATATTTACAGCCAGCATGAACAGCCCTAGACCGCCTGCTAACATACCTATGATCATTATATTCAGTTGCATAAAGCTAATGTATCCACGAAAGTAACGTAGTTAGAGCTAACCCGATAGCCGAATTCTATACCACTACATCCAGCGCGATCAGGTTAGCAAAACAAGTTTATTAATGCCTCTCGTACTTCCTTCCAGGCAACTCGTAATCATGACTACTGCAAATCCCTCTTAATACCATCCCTTGCATGATCACTACTAATACATCTATATCGGTATTTCCTCACTGAATACAGCCGATTAGTCAGCACATAATTAATATAGAATAAGCAAAGAAATGGAATGTTTTCTTAGAAACTCACACTATGACATTAAAGAGCCTCACAAATATATACGCCAATTATATTGAAATACTTTGACCATAGGCTGGTATTGTTGCTTGCCAACCCTCATGTGATAAATGCTCTTTTAAAACTTCTTTGGTTTCTGCCTCGCCGTGCACTAGAAAAAGTCTGGGATGAGGTGTTTTGAAATTTCCTAGCCAGTCGACAAGTTGTGACTGACTGGCGTGAGCAGAAAAACCACCAAGCGTATGAATTTGTGCTTTTACTGCAATTTCATCCCCCCCTATACGAAATATTTTTGCACCGTCAACTAATGAACGTCCAGGAGTACCTACAGCCTGATAGCCAACAATCACAACATGCGCATTTCGCTTCCACAAATTATGTTTAAAGTGATGTCGTATGCGACCACCTGTACACATGCCACTACCGGCAATAAAAATTGCACCCGCTTCGATTTTGTTTAATTTCATAGATTCAGCAGTCGAAGTTGTATAACGCAGCACGGGTAAAAACGAATGCAAACTAGAATTTTTACCATCTTGTAGCGTATTAGTATCTTCTTCATTAAATGTGTTTTGATACCTGTGATAAACTTCAGTCACTGCTATTGCCATAGGGCTATCCAGATACACGGCCTGGTGTCTCAGCTTACCTTTTTGATACAGTTCACCAAGACGAAATATAATTTCCTGTGTACGCCCCACAGCAAAGGATGGAATCATTATATTACCGCCATTTTCTGACGCTTCTGCAATAATATTTTCAAATTCTTCTAGCGTTTCATCCATAGGCCTATGATTGCGGTCACCATAGGTTGATTCCATCAAGAGGACATCAGCCTGCTCAACAATTTCAGGATCTCTCAATAAAGCAGCATAACTATTACCAAGATCTCCAGAGAAAACCAATTTTTTCTCAACACCATCTTCTGTTATAAATATTTCAACAATTGCCGAACCTAAAATATGCCCTGCATCGCGAAAACAAATCTCCACGCCACTAACAATTTCTCGACGTTTCCCATAACCAAAACCGTTACAGAGGGTTAACGCTTCTTCAACATCTTCCATTGTATAAAGCGGCTCTATTTCATGTTTACCCGAACGACGCCTGCGTTTATTTTCCCATTCCACATCACGCTCTTGTAAGGACGCTGCATCTTTTAGCATTATTTCTAATAATTCGCAGGTTGGTAACGTCATAAACAAGGAACCATTATAGCCTTCTGCTACTAACTTAGGGATACGCCCAGAATGATCTAGATGCGCATGAGACAGTACTACCGCACTTAGCTGGCTCACATCAAATGGAAACGCTTCTTTATTTGCTTCCTCTTCTTCACGCCTTCCCTGAAATAATCCGCAATCTAGTAGTATTTTTGCATTATCGGTTTCCAGCAAATACATAGAACCGGTCACGCCTTCTATTGCCCCATAAAATGTTAGATTTGCCATTTATTTCTCTCTTTAAATTATGTTTCCAAGCATCTTGTAACAGATACTATGTTTTACAAAACTTTTCATTGATAGAGCTCAAGAGTAAGTAATATAAGATAATCTACTTATATTTTATATATTATATTGCCTCATTTTCATCTGTTATAGTTTTGATATCGTTGTTAATTTTTGCCATTTTTCGTTCAATATTTTCTATATCAGAATCTACTTCTGTTTTCTCTTTTTTACTCAACCCTTTCTTACTCCGAGCTAACTCAACTTTTTTCTCGCTCAATTTATCTATTTCTGCTCGTAGGGTTTCCGACTCCGCAGCCACTTCTGCTTTATCAAATATAATTTCCTCTGGAGTAACATTATTAACCATAGATAGATGCTCTGATGACTCATCATCAGGAATCGTCTTTCTGTCTGGCGTCAATAAGCGTTGATTCATAAAAGCAGGCGAGACAATTTCTATATCATTTTCATGCAACACATCAAGCACACATCTTTTTAAGTTAGATCGAGCGGTAATTAAATTTTTCACCTCAGACAAAAAACCAGCCGCACGATAAGTAATTGAAAAATCATTCAATGATATAATCAATACAAATGCATCTTGCAAGCCCGCCTGATTTGCAGCCTTTTTTAATAATTCTTCAATTTTAGTATGCGCAACGTCATAACCTAGCGATAATTCGGCCGAAATAATGGTACCCGTACTGTGTACAACAGTTACCGGATTGGTCGCCAGATGCAAATTAGGTATTGTGGTTAAATCACGATCTTCAGTTTGTATTTCAACATGGAACAAGCCCCGCTCTGTTACTCGGCCCATCCTTTCACCTACACGTATAAAATCTCCAGGATTAAAGCTTTTTACCACCTGTAACATAAGCCCAGCCATAACATTCGCCACAAACGATGTAGATGACAGTGCAATAACACCTGTTATAACTACACCTAGCAAAGTAATGACTTGCCCTCTGGTCGAATCTGCCATAGGAAACAGTATTATCAACATGAGCAGGGTGGCAACGGTCAAGGAAAGCATAATAAGTTGACGAGGTAATCTAGCCTGCGCACCAAGAGTTTCGTGCCGCGCCAATAACACCCAGTTCATTAACCACAGGATTAAAATTGAGCCTGCAAGCCCTAGCACTGCAGGCATATAAATTATCATTGTATCAACCAAGAAAAATACTCCAAAAAACTATAATAAAACGATAATGTTTTATTAAAAAAAACATAAAAATTTACACAAAAACATAATTAAAAAATCACTCTGAGCATAATACACTCAGTCTTTAAAAAACTATACCTGTAAAAACCATAATACGCAGACATATGGTATGACCTCAATCAAATATAAACTATCTGATGTACAACTCTAGTACACAACATGAAAGAAGAATAACGATATTGACAATATGTCAAACACACTCAAGAAAGAGCCTTATGAAATAACGTAAAAATACAGTTTTCAGAAAATAGTATGCGTGAGAAAAAAGCAAATAAATCCTCCACTTATAATCCCCGAAGAGAAGCACACGAACTAAACCAGCTAACGATAGACTGAAATCGTCACCTGTTATCTTTTTCATAAAAGCATGAATATATTCCCTAAAACTGTACTAACAACTGTCACACAATAACTTAAAATAGTATATATCAATTTTTAATGTGACAACTATTACTGTAAAGAGCATGGTGCAACACCTAGATGTTGTACCATGCATATTCGTCGCGAAAGCATCTAAAAGGCGAAATTGATATTATTTCCTTGGAGGGATGCGGTAGACTGCTTAGTAAGAAAAACAAGAATTATCTTATCATGTCTTAAGCACCTCTATTATTAGGCAACCTCAACTGGACAACGAGCACTCAAATTAAAGTACTTAGATACCTTCAAATATACACTTTAAATTTAGATAAAAGCAAACCAGTCGTACTCACAGACGGATACATTTACTTTAACCACCCTCGAGCGATTTTGGTAATGGCTGCGACTGCGGGATGAGATATTTTACGCTCTACAGAAATCGCATAAAACTGCTCTCGAACTTCATCAGTTTGGCCAATAATTTTCACACCGTAATGCTGCGCTACTTCCTCAGCGATAGCACTAGGGGCAATGAATACACCATGTCCAGCCTGACCAAAAACTTTCATTAATGCACTATCATCAAACTCACCCACAATACGCGGATAAATATGCATACTTTCCAACCAATGTATAAGCTTCCCCTGAACACTATTCACTTCACTGGGAATTAACAAGGGTGCTGCGTTTAAACTTTGAGGAAAATTTTTCTTAAGTTTTTTTGCTAATGCTGGAACCGCAAGAAAACTGATACCACACTCCCCTAGCTGATGGTTGTAGCCACGAACATTCAAACCTGAAGGTATTGGTCCATCCGCAATAACCATATCAATACGGTGCAAAGCCAGTTCGGCTAATAATTCCTCAAGGCTGTTTTCCTTGCATACAATACGAACCGATTCGGGCAGATCGAGTACGGGCGCTAGCAGTCGATAGGCAATCGTTTTTGGCACTACATCCACTACCCCCACTTTAAATTCCATCGGTCTTTCAGAAGGCAGACTATGTAGCGCCTCCTCAAGCTCACTGCCTAATGAGAAAATCTCATCTGCATAGCTAAGTACCAGACGTCCAGTCTCTGTTAGCTCCAAATTACGCCCAGCCTTTCTAAATAACGACTCGCCCAATCTTTCTTCCAACATGCTGAGCTGCCCACTAATGGTTTGTGGTGTTATGTGCAGGCTTTCACTAGCACGGGCAATACTGCCATGCCTTGCAACTTCCCAGAAATAGCGCAGATGCTTATAGTTAATCATATCTTAGACACTTCGAAAATTACGAGTATTAGACATATATTATTCGACTTTTTCTCACATTAAAAGCCTCCTAATCTTTAAGCGTCGAAAAAAGAACCGGGGATCGATATGCAAATTGTGATACAGGCACGTGATTTTGATCTGACGCATTCACTGCGAAACCACATACAACGTCGCCTTAACTATGCCCTGAGCTCACGCGACCAGTACATTCAAAGCATTCTGGTGAGACTTTCAGACATTAACGGCCCACGCGGTGGTAGCGACAAATGCTGCCATATACATATTGTTATTCCACAACAGCATGACGTGGTAATCGATGATACCGAAGCCGATATGTATGCTGCGATTAATCGTGCCGCCAGCAGAGCAAGTCGCACACTTGTACGTTGATTAACACGGCAACGAGACAGAAAGCGTAACAATCATTTCCGACCTGAACTTGATAAGCAAGACAATATCCAGGCGATTGAATTTTCTTCTTAATAATCAAGTTACTTGAGGAGTATAAAAATGAACTCACCCATTACTAGTACAAGTAAAACAGACAGCGTACTCGATACAAATCGAGTATTACGTAACACTTATAGCTTGTTGTCTATGACCTTATTATTCAGCGCGCTTACTGCAAGCATGTCAATGATACTTAATCTGCCACACCCCGGCATATTAATCACGCTTATTGGTTATTTTGGCCTATTGTTTGCCACAGCAAAATATCGTAATAGCTCTCTGGGTTTGGCCTTTGTTTTTGCTCTGACGGGCTTTATGGGATACACCCTTGGACCGATTCTTAACAGTTATCTGAACCTTAGCAATGGTGGCGAAATTGTGATGACTGCCATGGCAGGCACCGGCATAATTTTTCTTGGCCTGTCGACTTATGCTCTTACTACACAAAAAGATTTTAGTTTTATGAAAGGTTTTCTCATGATTGGTATCGTCATGGGTTTCCTTGCTGGACTTGCAGCTTTCTTTTTTGAAATTCAGACTTTGTCACTTACTGTTTCGGCAGTATTTGTACTGCTAATGTCAGGTCTTATTCTATATGAAACTAGCAATATCATTCATGGCGGCGAAACCAATTACATTATGGCAACAGTCACTCTTTATGTTTCTATTTTCAATCTATTTACCAGCCTGTTACATCTACTTGGATTTATGAACGGTGAAGATTAGCAATTCAAAAAAATCGTAAAGTATATAAGTAATGTTTTAACTATTATTTTTTTATTAACTTATGGAGTATTCATCATGAACACTAATAATTTATTTAAAGAGTTTATGGGCAATGATAAAAAGCATAATACTACGGAAAAGTTAACAGGCATAAGCAACATACTAGCTAAGATTCGAAATAACCTTACTGGCGGCCTAATAGGAGGTGCTGCTGCTAGCAGCATTATCGCTTTACTCATAAACAATAAGCCAGCAAGAAATTTTGCAGGTAGCGCAGCCACTTATGGAGGCGCAGCAGTATTAGGCGGCTTAGCATTTAAAGCATATAAAAACTGGCAACTGAATATGAACGATCAAAAGACAGCTTTAATTGATCACGGCTATAAAGACTTTTATTATGGCCGTCATGAGGTTGCTCCTGATTACGAATTGAAATTAATTAAGGCTATGATTGGCGCCGCAAAAGCTGATGGACATATTGATACTGAAGAACAGCAAAGAATTTTTCGAGCCGTAGCACAAATGAATATTTCTGACGAAATGAAATCTACTGTATTTGATTTATTAAACCATCCTGTTCCATTAAATGAAATAGTGATCGGTGTGCACGATACCGGGCAAAAGGCCGAACTTTTTTTGGCCGCATGCCTGGTTTCTGACCCTCTACTGCCCTCAGTTAGGATTCACCTTAATCAGCTAGCAGAAGCCTTAGTGTTACCAGAAAAACTTAAACAGCATATTTTATTGCAAGCACAGGAAACTATTAGCGAAGTAAATTAGGCACAAGGTTTTATTAATCCTTGATTGAGATATTTTAGAAATGACAATATCAACCTTAGCAATACTTTCTACAACAGAATCTATTATTAAAATTTCACTTACAATAATAGATGCTGTTGTGGCAACTTCTACTAGATCACTTGTTTCCATAGAGTAGTTCACAACTACAGCTTTTATCTTTCTACTTTAGTAGCTTCAAAAAAGCATAATCAGATATTACTTACAGAACACTTTTCTATCATTAATCAATTACAATTTCTCTGAAGAGATTGAAAGCACTAACGCGCTCAAGCGCTTCCAATCTGTTCACAAATATATTTTCTTCAGGTATTTTCTTAAGAACGCCAAGCTTATCAAGACGATCTAATGCTTGTTCTTTAGTAGTGACGATATAAACAGATCCTCCAGCATTGATCATTTCGAGAATAGCCTCTTCAAGAGCCAATGCTGCTGACACACCTAGATGATCAACATCTGCGAAATCAACAATAAGCGAATGACAACCACCAATTTGTGAATTCTTACGGGTAATTGCTCTCGAGCTACCAAAAATCATTGTTCCACGTAAGTGTAACAACATGATTTTACCTTTAGCATCTCTTAATATTTCTTTTTCGCGCTCTAACAATTCTAATTCTGTATCATCGGGATCTGTCACCGCTTTAACATCACTTGCATGCAATTCGGATAATTTTGTAATTGTCATAACATTAGCAACAAACAAACCAATACCTACCGCTGCAATCAAATCTACAAATACTGTTAGCAATATTACGCCGTATGTTATTAATGCCCCTTTGCCTGAAATATTATGAGCTCGCTTAAGGAAGCTCCAGTCGATAATATCAATACCTACTTTTAAGGCTATACCGGCTAACACTGCTAATGGTATTACCGACGTTAAATCAGCTGCCCACATTATCACTACGAGCAATATTCCTGCTCTTACAAGACCGGCTAAAGCTGTTCGTGCTCCCGCCTGTATACTAACAACCGTACCCATGGTCGCACCGGCACCCGGTAATCCACCAAATAACCCGGACATGATATTACCAATACCCTGACCTATTAATTCCTTATCTGAATTGTGACGTTTACGAGTTATGCTATCGGCAACAACAGAAGTAAGCAATGCATCTATACATCCAAGCATCCCCAGGACAATTCCATCTACTAACATCATTTGCCATTGTTCACTGCTAAAAATAGGTAACTGAAGATTAGGTAAGCCTGTGGGTATTTCACCAATGCGTCGCACATCTGTGTCACTTAAAAATATCACTGACAACAAGGTACAAACAATTAACGCCACCAATGGGGGAGGAAGATGCTGTTTAAGCTTTTTGGGTATTAGAAAAAGAATGGCTATTGTTAATGTAGCCAAAATTGTTTCATTGGTTTGTATACCGGCAAATAGTGTTGGTAAATTTTGTATTACTGCAATAACACCTCCACTTGGTGCAGGCTGACCGAGTAAAGGCCCAAGCTGTAAGATAATTAGAATAATACCTATGCCTGACATAAAGCCGGAAACAACGGTATAAGGCATCAAAGTTACATATTTACCTAACTTCATTATGCCAAATAAAATTTGAAACATGCCGGCTAAAATCACAACAGTAAATGCCATGGCCATGCCATTTACCGGATCTGCAGCTATAGATTTTGCAATAACAGCGGTAAATACAACTGTCATAGGTCCGGTCGGTTCTGATATCAATGTTGGTGATCCACCAAACAAGGCGGCGAACAATCCAACTAGAATCGCACCGTATAAACCAGCCTCTGCACCTGCACCTGATGCAACACCAAATGCCAGCGCCATTGGTAGAGCGATTACAGCAGCTGTAACACCACCATATATATCACCGCTTTTATGTCTTAAGTTTATTTCATTGAACACTTGCATAGCATTCATAGCCCCTAAAAATTAAATTTAATCTATAAAAATCTAGAGTAATTTTATTCAAGATTATGTGTATAAGCTAAATGAGTCACTCATAAATTTTATTGACAATTACTATAGCCAGTCACAAATAATAAGTGTTATGTCTTTCACTATTTTTAGCTACTTTTATTTTTTAGCTGCTTTTTTCTTGCTAGCCTTTTTATTATTTGTCTTTTTATCACTAGAAGCAGTTTTTTGATTTTCTTTAAACACACTTTCTAATTTAGGCCACATTTTTTGCATACGTTCTCTAATCTTTGATTCAGAGCTAATAACAAAATCTAAAAACGTTTGCGCGACTAGTGATAATTCTTTACCTTTTGGATAAACGATATACCAGTTACGTAAGATAGGGAATCCTTCCACATCGAGGACAGCCACGGGACCATCTATACCCTCGAGTGATAATGTATGAAGTGATAAAACTGACAAACCCAATCCACCTGCAACAGCATGTTTTATCGCCTCATTATCACCTATTTCCATATGTACTCTAGGGCTCAGGCCTTGCGCTTTGAATGCTTTAAACATTGCATCACGAATACCTGAACCTGGCTCTCGAATAATTAACGGCTCTTTAGATATCGCTTCTAAGCTAATGTTTTTCTTGCCCACTAGTGCGTGATCACGCCGTGCCATAATAACAAGTGGATTTGGTGCAAAGGGAATTGACTCAAAATCAAACTCGCCCGCCGGTGCCTGCCCCATGATATACAAATCATCTTCGTTAGCACGTATACGACGAAGAATACTTTCTCGGTTAGTTACTTTTAAGGAGAGGTCAATACCTGGATAAAGTTGACTGAAGTCACCCAGAAGATCAGGAGCCAAATATTTCGCAGTCGTTATAACGCCCATACGTAACCGCCCACGTTTCAAACCTTTCATATCAGAAATTTTCATTTCTAAATTTGACAGTGTCTCAAACATACCGCGACAGGATGCATATACAACCTTACCAGCTTCAGTTGGTTCGACATTTCTACCGATATGCTCAAATAGAGGCATACCGATGGCTACGGATAATTTCTTTATCTGCATGGAAACCGTAGGCTGAGTAAGAAATAGCTCTTCAGCTGCACGGGTAAAACTACCCAGGCGATAGATGGCTTCAAATACCTGGAACTGACGGAATGTAGCATAACGAATAAGATGTTCAGGCATTGCTGACGGAGGTGTATAACTGCTGTCACTGGATTTCGACATAAGGTTCACATATCTTTCATTTTACGGCGCGTTTGAATGTAGCTTTCTTAGCATCATGCTTTTGAGAGCACACTACCTGTTTGGCTACCTACAAACTATCTACAATTTTGTTGTGTTTAGTAACAGTAAATTCTTTAACACAAAGTAAAAAAATAAATTTTATAACGTATAGCTAGTTTCTCTCAGATACAAAAGCTTCATGTCTGAAATAAACAATTAGAACGAGCAATATCGCGCATTAGTATAGATTATTATCTATACTAATGCGCGATATTATTAAACCAACCTGTTAGATAAACAATAACTATAAGGGAACTATGTGTTTATACCAGATAAACACAAGTTTAGTGATACAAGTGACTGATCAATACAGCACTAATACAAATCAATATTTAGACACCCATTGACCAAGAAGAATCAATGGGTAAATAGCAATTAGTCTGGCCAAACACGTTGCGATGGAAAGCCAGTACCCTTTGATTTAGGAGCAGGCTTCTTAGTTTCTTTTTTCTTCACAGGCGCCTTCTTCACTTCTGGCTTCGCAGCCTCTGGTTTAGTAACTGAGCTCTTATCTGCTTGTTCAGTTTTATTGGCAGTATCTGCTTTAGTCATACGCATTGACTCCATTAATTTTTCTCGTGTTTTGTCTTCACTACTCATTGTGCTAACACCTCATCGATAAGCTGTTCAAGTTCAGTTGCCGCGTCTCTACCGCGGCTCTTCATATCAAAAACGCTTTTACCTTCCAGAGCACTAGTACGATAAATCGCACGTCTTCTTAATGCTGTGTTAGCAACTGGCAAACCAATTTCTGAAAGCGCATCACGCACTAGCTTAGACAGCGTAGTCCGTGGCTCCAACTGATTTATAACCAGAAAAGCATTTAATTTTGTATTTGTAAGGCTGGCCTTAGTAACCGCCTCTTCTATATGTACGGTTGCCCACAAATCTACCGGTGATGGTTGCACAGGCACTAACGCAATATCACTAAAACTTAAGGCTTTAGTTGTCTGAATAGCATGCACAGAAGGGGGACAGTCGATTATTACGAATTCGTAATCTTTTAAAAGTTGTTTTGCTTGTTCTTCAAGACGATCATTTGCCTCAACAACAGGAACGGCATCTTCTCGACTTGAAAAAGCACGCCACTGTAGTGATGAACCCTGAGGATCCGCATCAATAACTGCAACTTTATTTTCTTTTGATAGACCAGAGGCGACGTTAACAGATAAAGTTGTTTTACCAGCTCCACCCTTGTTGCCGACAAATGCAATTAACGGCATCTATTATTCCTCAATGAGCCATATTTCCATTTAACTCATCAAGCTGCTTTGCAAACTGATGATGTTTAGGACTTAACTCTTCTTCACCTTCATCAACATAGATTGTGATATTGACATAATCACGTCCAAAACCCATATCTGGAAAATAATCTTCCTTCTCCGATAATTCGGCTGCACTGTCAAGAAAGTCACGAAGGTCATCATAACTATCGAATTTATATTGTCTTTCCAGGCGAGGAGGTCGTTTACGCTCTTTCCACTGATCGCTCATATGTTATCTCTGTCGATGAGAGGGGTATGCGTTTACTGCCTGATCAACTGGCTGCTGAATTTCCTGAATCCATTTAACAAGTCCAACTGCATGAGCCTGTTCTTCTTTAAGCAAAGCTTCAAAGAATACACGGTTATCATGATCACCAGATCTTGCACAATGATGGCTCGCTGCTGTATATAAACCTACAAGTTCATTTTCGAACTCTAGATCATACCGTAGCAATTCCAGTAAATTTTGCCCCAGATGAACTGGACGCAATTGAGATGCGTTTGGTGCCACATTCAGTGCCAACATACGACTGATAATTCTATCTGCATGCGACATTTCTTCTGACGCTTCATCACTAAACTTTTTAGCAACTTCGGTTAAGCCCCAGATCTCGACTAAACGAGCCTGAGTACTATACAGCTGTACAGCTGAGAGCTCTAAACTTAGAGCTCTACCAAGATAGCCAAGAACAAGTGGATCTGCGGCAGAAGATAACATATCGA
>Ga0316204_10009156_pt1 | contig 13363 bp, 10 predicted proteins | sample 6monrhotite_MG_2_FD_205661 | JGI IMG/M metagenome (GOLD analysis project Ga0316204, IMG submission 205661) | Microbial mat bacterial communities from mineral coupon in-situ incubated in ocean water Damariscotta River, Maine, United States -... | ecosystem: Environmental > Aquatic > Marine >... | reverse complement strand
CTGGATTTTCTTCTGCAACTTGTTGCATATAGCGACTGTATTTTGCGTGAAGTATTTTACCTTTCACTTTGTCACCCGCTTTATAACCATCACGTTTCATCTCTGGACGTTGACGTAACATTTTGCCCGTGACTTTAAAGTCTTGCTCCATCACCGGTGCAGGGCCTTTTTCTTTTGACAGTTCTAATGCAGTTTCCCAACCTGTCATCGCTAATGTTTTAGAAACTTCTTCAGTAAACTTCACAGCTTCATCACTGCCGTATTTTTCACGTAGCATAGTCAGAGTGGAACCTAAACCAAGGAAGCCCATACCATGACGGCGTTTATTCATAATTTCTTTGCGTTGGCCTTCTAATGGCAAGCCATTAATTTCAACCACGTTATCAAGCATGCGGGTAAAGATCGCTACGACCTTTTTAAAACCTGCCCAATCAAATTTGGCTTTTTCAGTAAACGGATCATTTACAAACTTAGTTAAGTTTACTGAACCTAATAAACAAGAACCGTAAGGTGGTAAAGGTTGTTCACCGCATGGATTAGTTGCGCGAACATCTTCACAAAACCAGTTGTTGTTCATTTCATTAACTTTATCGATAAGAATGAAGCCCGGTTCAGCAAAATCATAAGTGGATGACATGATCATATCCCACAAGCGTTCGGCTCTAATCGTTTTATAAACTTTACAGGCGACTAAGCCTTCTTTGTTTGTGATGTAACCTTTGGTGATAGGCCATTCACGCCAGACCACTTGCTCGCTGTCTTTAAGATTAAGACCGTCTTCATCGACTTCTTTTTCTGTTACTGGGAAAGCCAATTTCCAATCGCCATTGGTTTCAACAGCTTTCATAAACTCATCAGTAATTAATAAAGAAAGATTGAATTGACGTAAACGACCGTCTTCGCGCTTTGCACGAATAAAGTCCATTACATCAGGATGACCCACATCAAACGTTGCCATTTGTGCACCACGACGACCACCGGCTGATGATACGGTGAAACACATCTTATCGAAGATATCCATGAACGAAAGTGGACCCGAGGTATATGCACCTGCGCCTGATACATATGCGCCTTTAGGACGTAAGGTAGAGTATTCATAACCAATACCACAACCGGCTTTGAGGGTTAAACCGGCTTCATGCACTTTACCTAAAATGTCATCCATTGAATCGGATACCGTGCCAGACACGGTACAGTTAATAGTAGACGTCGCAGGCTTATGCTCGAGTGCGCCGGCATTTGAAATAATGCGGCCAGCTGGAATCGCGCCATGACGAAGCGCCCAAAGAAACTGGTCGTACCATTCGATACGTTTATCTTCTTCTTCAACTTCAGCTAATGCTTGAGCGACACGTTGATAGGTTTCATCCATATCTTTGTCAACGCTGTCACCTTCTTTGGTTTTGAGGCGGTACTTTTTATCCCAGATATCAACTGATGCATCTTGATAAGGGATATCTTGTGTTTTATTCGTTTTCAAGGCTTTTAGCTGTGCGCTCATGATTGGCCCGATCCTCCGTCCAAACAAATGACTTCATTAAATTATAGAAAATTAATAACGCAATCATCCTTTCCTGGGGATGGAAATACATGCTGCGCTAACCAACTGAATTTAAACGGATTAATTGCTCCTCACCCCATACTGTTCAGAGATACCACAATCGCGTTTTTATTTTTATTCAGTATTCATGTCGTGTTTTGTTCTGCATTTCGCCACTTTAAAATGGCTTAATTATTGTTTCTTTTCTCAAAACACTACATGTTGTGTTAAGCGTGTAGCATATTGCCAACCGAACACCCCTGTCAACCATATTCATAACACTCTAAACTTATAAATAACACTATAAATTCAGATAGTTATGCTATTTTTACAGTTTAAATAAGGCAAACTAAAAATAAAAAAAATTTACCCGTATTACTATATGTTGTGTTGTTAATACTCCTTTCTTTTTGCGTTCAAACGCGTAAGGAGTTACTTACCGCCAAGTGATTTTTTTAAAATATTTATAAAAATAAATGGACAAAGACTTGAAGACTGTTTCATTCATACATACGTATTTTTCACCGAATCATTTTCAAATAAAACAGGAGAAAAACTATGTCACTAACACGCTATGAACCACGCAACACAGTAGAGCAATTACGCCGTGAAATGGGGCGTCTGTTTGAAGGGCTTCCCGCTGTCGATGAAGGAAGTAACATCGCCACGAGTGATTGGATTCCTGCGGTTGATATTCAAGAAAATGAAAAAGCATTTATCATCCATGCTGATATTCCCGGTGTCGACCCTAATGATATCGATGTTCATATGGAAGATGGAATGTTAACCATTAAAGGTGAGCGTGACTCTGAAACGAAGGAAGAACGTGAAGGTTATAAGCGTGTCGAACGTAAACGTGGATCATTTTATCGCCGCTTTAGCTTGCCTGATACTGCTAATGCTGATGAAATTAGCGCTAAAAGTAAGAATGGCGTTTTAAAAATTACGATACCCAAGCAAGAAAAAGCACAACCACGTAAAATTGAAGTCAACTAAAACCACTAACTAAATAAACATTTGCGCCCCGTGCTGATAGGGAGCGGGGCGATTTTTATGTTCAAATACTACACATCTTTTTATATGAACTTTTATCTATAAGTTATATCCAACAGTTCATAAAATTAATGATTCTAAAAAGTGAGATTATAAATGAGTAAGGGATTGTATCGTTGTTTAGTCGCTCGAATAGCCAGTTTTACCTTAATCAGTCTTTTTGCTGTTACAGCATATGCCTCTTTGCCTGCTGTCGACAGCCAAGGCATCCCCTTACCTAGCTTAGCGCCGATGCTAAAGCGAGCAACTCCGGCAGTAGTCAATATCGCCACAAGTGGCACGGTAAAGATTCAACAAAACCCCTTATTTAATGACCCTTTTTTCCAACATTTCTTCGATGTCCCTTCTCGCCCACAACAGCGTAAAACACAAAGTTTGGGCTCTGGCGTAATTGTTGATGCCGAAAACGGGTATATTATCACCAACAATCACGTTATCGATAAAGCAGACCAAATTAAAGTCTCTCTAAGAAACGGGGAAACTTACGAAGCTAAGCTGATTGGTACTGATCCGGATAGCGATGTCGCCGTTATTCAAATTAAAGCTAAAAACCTTACTGCGATTCCGCTTGGTGATTCTGAAAAGCTCAATGTTGGTGACTTTGCGGTCGCCATTGGCAACCCTTTTGGTTTAGGACAAACCGTAACGTCTGGGATTATTAGTGCGATGGAGCGTAGTGGCCTAGGTATAGAAGGCTATGAAAACTTCTTACAAACAGATGCGTCGATAAACCCAGGTAACTCAGGCGGTGCCTTAGTCAACTTACATGGCCAGCTAATTGGAATTAATACCGCCATATTTTCAAAAAGCGGCGGCAATATCGGCATCGGTTTTGCCATACCGATTAATATGGCTCACGACATTATGCAGCAATTACTTGAACATGGTGAGGTTAAGCGTGGTCGCTTAGGTGCTCAAGCCCAAGATCTCACAGCTGAATTAGCACAAGCATTCGATATTCCTTTTCGCCGTGGCGCGGTGGTTTCTCAGGTAGAAAAAGACTCTCCTGCCGATCTTGCAGGACTAAAACCAGGCGATATTGTGACAGAAATAAATGGTAAAGCCGTTCGTAATGCTAACATGTTACGCAACACCTTGGGCCTATTGCGTATTGGCCAAACGGTCACAATGAAAGTCTTACGTGAAAACAAATCGCTCACTCTCAGCGCTAAAGTGGCTATACCCGATAATAAACAAGAGAGCATTAGTGGCGAAAAACTGCATAAACATTTAAGCGGTACAACATTGCAAAATATTTTACCCGGTTCAAAACTTTATGGTCGGGTAGAAGGGGTGCTAATTACTGCAGTTGAACAAGGTAGTCCCGCAGCACGCACCGGATTACGTCGAGGAGATATCATTACTTCAGCTAACCGTAAAGACATCAAAAATATCAGCGAACTAGAAAAAGCCATTACAAAAAATAACGGTTTACTAATCAATATTCGTCGCGGTAACGGTTCTTTGTTTTTATTCCTCCAATAAAACTATTTACCTTACATAATGTTGTGTAAGGTAATCAAACCACTTTTTTTATCTTTTAATCCTTAAGATTCTTTATCAGTGCCCGATATAATCATTACTGCAAATGATTTAAGTGTCTAACCCCAAGTACTTCGTTTGAAAACTATTTACTAACTATGGATTTAAGATATGTCAGAACTAAAAAAAATTCTTTATGTTGAAGACGAGCCAGATATTCAGATGATCGCACGTGTTGCGCTGGAAAATGTGGGTGGATTTGAATTACTTGTTTGCAGCTCAGGCGCAGAAGCGGTAGAAAAAGCCGCTGCTTTTGGCCCCGATTTATTTCTACTTGATGTCATGATGCCAGGCATGGACGGCCCCACTACACTACAAGAGCTGCGCAAAATTCCAAGCCTCGAGAAAACACCGGTTATGTTCATGACGGCAAAAGTCCAGCCACAAGAGGTGGAATTCTTAAAGTCACTCAATGTCACAGACGTTATTGCCAAACCATTTGACCCTATGGGACTGGCTAATAATATTCGTGATTCATGGACAAAAGTTAGTTAAGCCTACATTTAGACTGACTCAACAAAGGGTATCAAAATACGTTGTTACTCTTCTTTTTTTAAATTTTCCATGACATGCATTTAATTACCTAAGGAAAGACAAATTCCAATTGAATATTACGTCTAAATACCTTAGTATTTTAGTTGGTCTATAGATTTAATTTAATAGTGCACTTGAATTTACTTATAAAGCATATATGTTAGTAAATAATTAATTACCCTAAGCCTGACGCTTAAAGGAGGATTTATCCATGTCTAACGGTCTTATTAATAATTTCCCTCACGACGGTGTCGTGACCATTAACCGCGTAATATTGAAACCTGAATACACTCTAGATGACCTTCAAGAGCGCGTTGCATTTTTATGTGAAAACGTCAAAACCTACCATTCAACCACCGGTTTCGTTGGCGGGTTTGTGTGTTTAAACAGCGGTAATGTATCTAATGAAGGCTCAACAATAGGTCAAGCTGTTGAAAGCGATATGAAAGGCAGAGAAGCATTAATCATTACTTTTTGGAATACATTTGCCGATCATGAAGAATCTCATAAATCAGAAACATTCCAACCGTTATTCGAAAAAGTGTTGGAATGCTGTGAAAATGGAAATGAAGAAATTGCTTACGACATGCTTTGGTCTGGTGCAGCCTATTCACCTGATCAAGCAGAAGCCGCACGTTTAGCTAAAGAACAATCAGCTTAAACAATGCTCGTCACTTTTGTTTGTATTAAGCAACTCAGCTAAAAGATACATACTATGCAAAACGCCCATATCGATGGGCGTTTTTTATCTAGAACAGCTTATATTTACCTCAATCTATGCCCTCATAAATTACCCTATTTATCAGACTTTCTCATTGTATTGTATAGTCCTGCATCACCATTTTTAACTTGATTCAAAAAATACGTAAAACACACGTTTAATAAAAATCTTCAGGCTAAAAAACTGATTTAAAGAATCAAATATTTATTTTAAACATCCTTCGAGGATCGTTAATTGCGAGGAAGCAAAGCATGATTAAACCAATAGGTTCCGATGAGTTACAACCTCGGTTCGTCAGTGACACGGCCGAACGTGAAAAGTTAATTGCTGAAGCGGAAGGTTTACCTTCAGTTGTTATCAGCTCACAAGCGGCGGGGAATGCCGTCATGATGGGGGGTGGTTACTTCAACCCGTTAAAAGGCTTTATGAATGTTGCTGATGCGATGGGCGCAGCTGAGAAAATGACTTTAACGGATGGCTCATTCTTCCCTGTGCCTGTGATGTGCTTGCTTGAAAATGCCGATGCGATTGCCGATGCTAAGCGTGTAGCTTTACGCGATCCAAATGTTGATGGTAATCCTGTATTGGCCATTATGGATGTGCAAGCAGTTGAGCAAGTCAGTGACGCTCAAATGAAAACCATGACCGATAAAGTTTACCGCACTGATGATAAAGAACATCCCGGTGTGGCAGCTTTCAATAGCCAAGGTCAAACCGCTATTTCAGGGCCTATACAAGTATTAAATTACAGCTACTTCGAAAAAGATTTTGAAGGCACTTTTAAAACAGCCGTTGAAATTCGCAACGAAATTGCTGAACGTGGCTGGAAGAAAATTGTTGCTTTCCAAACACGTAACCCAATGCATTTAGCTCACGAAGAACTCTGCCACATGGCAATGGATCGTTTAGGTTGTGATGGTCTTGTCATTCACATGTTACTAGGTAAATTAAAAGCCGGGGATATTCCTGCAGATGTACGTGATGCCGCCATTCGTAAAATGGTTGAACTCTACTTCCCAGAAAACAGCGCAATGGTGACAGGTTACGGTTTTGATATGTTGTATGCTGGCCCTCGTGAAGCGGTGTTACATGCTTACTTCCGTCAAAACATGGGCGCTACGCATTTCATTATTGGTCGTGATCATGCCGGTGTGGGTGATTACTATGGTGCCTTCGATGCACAAACTATCTTTGAAGATGAAGTACCTGCAGGCGCTATGGACATTGAAATTTTTAAAGCCGATCACACTGCTTGGTCTAAGAAGTTAAACAAAGTGGTAATGATGTGTGAAGCGCCTGATCATGAAAAAGATGATTTTGTTCTCCTTTCAGGCACCAAGGTTCGTGAAATGTTAGGCAACGGTGAAGCGCCACCTAAAGAATTCTCACGCCCTGAAGTCGCTAAAATATTAATCGATTATTATCAAACCCTGTAACACTTAACCATCCATTTCTGGTTGTAAAAAACCCGCTTAATACAGCGGGTTTTTTTATGATTAAAATAATTTTCTTTAGAAGAAAACTCATTGTCTAGCCACATTGCTAAGAGTAGGATAAGGCACGTTTACTTACTAATAGATATGTAATAACCATGCAGAATTTAATTTTTAGTCGCCATTTTATAAGTCGTGTTTTACTCAGTAGCATCTTCATAGTTATCACTATGTCGAATGCCTACGCAGCGAAACCTAGACCGGTACAACAGGTCATTGTTGCACCGGCAATCATGAAGGAACTTGCTGATCGAGTTGAAGCCTTAGGTACAGCACGAGCAAATGAATCTGTTAGCATAAGCTCTAACGTCACAGAAAAAGTTAAAGCGATTTTATTTGATGATGGCCAGCAAGTGAAAGCCGGCGACACATTAATTATTCTCGAAAATGCAGAAGAACAAGCTAATCTGCAACAAGCGAAAGCCGTTCAAGGTGAACGCAAACTAGCATTTAATCGCTTAAATAGATTATCTAAAAAAAACCTCACCACCAATGAAGAACTTGATATCGCTCGACTCGCGGTTGATCAAGCGAATGCAAACATTACCGCTATTCAGGCGCGTATCAACGATCGCATTATAAAAGCACCGTTCGATGGCATCACAGGCTTACGCGAACTGAGTGTTGGTACGCTGATTGAATCAGGTGATACAGTTGTCACACTGGATGACACTCGTACCATAAAACTCGAATTTAGTGTGCCGGCTGTTTACCTTGCTGAGTTAAAAACCGGTTTAAAAATTGAAGCACGTAGCGACTCTATCGCCAATAAAATTTATCAAGGTGAAATTAAGAGTGTTGATAGTCGAGTTGATCCTGTGACCCGTTCAGTAAAAGTACGCGCCATACTCGAAAATATAGATGGCCGCATATTACCCGGTATTCTGATGCAAGTTGATTTGTTAAGAAACTTACGCAACGCACTTGTTATACCTGAAGCGGCATTACTACCCAGTGGTACTAAACAGTTTGTCATGGTAAGAAAAACCGCAAACAACAAAGACATTGTTGATAAACGCGAAATTACTATTGGCACACGCATACCCGGTTGGGTAGAAGTAGTAAAAGGCCTAGCAATAACAGAACAAGTCATTACTCATGGCAACAACAAAGTGCGCGATGGTGTCGCTATAAAAATTCTTGCAGTTGATGATGGTAAAGTTGATATTGCAAACATTATCAAAGGCAAATCGGTAAAAGGTAAACAGCCGTGATTCTGTCTGATGTTTCAGTAAGACGTCCTGTATTTGCAGCGGTTTTATCTCTGTTATTAGTTGCGTTTGGCTTACTCGCTTTTGACCGTCTACCTTTGCGTGAATTCCCGAATATCGATCCTCCTGTAGTATCAATTGAAACAAACTATCGTGGTGCTTCAGCCGATGTAGTAGAAAGCCGTATCACTCGCGTTATTGAGGATCGTATCGCTGGCGTAGAAGGCATTAACTTTATTGAGTCCAGTAGTGAAGACGGCCAATCTAGTATTTCAATTGAATTTAAAATTGAACGAAATATTGATGCAGCAGCCAACGATATTCGTGACAGAGTCTCAAGTGTTTTAAGTCTATTACCTGACGAAGCAGAAGCGCCTGATATACAAAAAGTAAACAGTAATGAAGATGTCATCATGTGGTTAAATTTCGCTAGTGATCGATTATCTGTACCGGCCTTAACGGATTACGCCGAACGTTATCTCGTGGATCGTTTTTCTGTACTCGATGGTGTTGCCCGTGTACGAATTGGTGGTGCGCAATCATATGCTATGCGTGTCTGGTTGAATCGAAATGCAATGGCCGCACGCAACATTACGGTAGCAGATGTTGAAAACGCATTACGTAGCGAAAATGTTGAGTTACCTGCTGGTAGTATTGATTCAAAAGAACGCCAATTTACTATTCGCATCAAGCGTCAGTTTCGTAGTGCAGATGATTTTAAAAAACTGGTCATTACTAAAAAAGATAATTATCTAACACGGCTTGGCGATATTGCACGAGTGGTTCGAGCCGCTGAAGATAATCGACTTTTTTTTCGCGGCAATGGTGTTCCCATGGTGGGAATAGGCATCATTAAACAATCAACAGCGAATACTTTAACCGTTGCTCGTGCTGCAAAAAAAGAAATGGAGCGCTTAAACCCGACTTTGCCTGAAGGCATGGCCATTAAACAAAGTTACGACACCTCTGTGTTTATTGAAGGGGCAATCAAAGAAGTTTATAAAACCCTAGGCATTGCCATAGCACTGGTCGTGCTCGTGATTTATTTATTTCTTGGAAGTGCACGGGCAACACTTGTTCCGGCTATCACCGTACCCATTTCACTCATTGCGACATCCCTAGTTTTACTTGCGCTCGATTACTCTATCAACATGTTAACGTTACTTGCATTGGTATTAGCAATCGGTCTCGTGGTTGATGATGCAATTGTGGTACTAGAAAACATTCATCGCCGCATGGAAAAATATGATGAATCACGTTTAGTCGCTGCATTTCGTGGCACTCGCCAAGTGGGGTTTGCTGTCATCGCCACCACCATTGTCCTGGTTGCGGTGTTTGTTCCTATTTCTTTTTTACAGGGCAATTTAGGCCGACTTTTTTCAGAGTTCGCCATCACCATGGCAGCGGCTGTGGTTTTTTCAAGCTTTGTCGCTTTATCATTATCACCCATGCTGGCGTCAAAAGTTCTCACACCTCATCAGCATATAAATAAAGTCACTAACTTTGTAGACAAACTATTTCAGCGCATTCAGGCGCGTTATCACCATATCTTAGAAATTGCACTTAAACGCAAACAAATCATCGTCATCTTTTTTATTATTATGGCTTGCCTGGCATTTTTATTTGTCAAAATTATTCCTACTGAATACACACCCAAAGAAGATCGCGGTGCATTTTTTGTTCTGGTTAATGGACCAGAGGGTGCGTCATATGAATATATGGAATCGTATATGAATGAAATTGAGAGCCGACTGACACCTTTAGTTGATTCCGGAGAAGTCACGCGATTGTTGGTAAGGGCGCCACGTGGCTTAGGTAATGTTGCCGCCTATAACTCTGGCATAGCCATACTGGTACTCAATGAGTGGGGGCAACGCCGTCCTGCTAAAGTTATTATGAATGAAGTGCGCAGAAAGCTCGGTGATCTTCCAGGTGTGCGTGCCTTTCCTGTCATGCGACAAGGTTTTGGTGCGCGCATACAAAAGCCCGTTCAGTTTGTTATAGGTGGTGGTACATATGAGGAGCTGGCCGAGTGGAGAAATATCTTACTGAGTAAACTGAATGAAAATAATCCGGGCTTACGCGGTATAGATTGGGATTACAAAGAAACTAAACCGCAAATGCAGGTTGTGATTGATTATCATCGCGCCGCTGATTTAGGTGTGACGGTAAGTAATATCGGCAAGACACTTGAAACCATGCTGGGCTCACGTAGAGTGACAACCTATATTGATGAAGGTCAGGAGTACTATATTTTGCTTGAAGGGGAACGTGACGCTCAGCGTACGCCCACCGATATCAAAAATATTTACGTACGCTCCGATCGCAGTGGCGAATTGATTCCCTTATCGAACCTGGTTCGGATTGAAGAATTTGCCGATTCAATCAAGCTCAATAGATATAATCGGGTTCGCTCCATCACCATTGAAGCTAACCTTGTCGATGATTATTCTCTTGGTAAGGCACTAATTCACTTAGAAACGCTGGTGAAAGAACATTTACCAGCAAATGCAATCATCGACTACAAAGGCCAGTCACGCGATTATAAATTTGCTGGCGAGTCATTAGTCTTTATTTTTGCTCTAGGTCTACTGGTGGTTTTTCTTGTACTCGCGGCACAATTTGAAAGCTGGATTCATCCGTTTATTATTATGTTAACAGTGCCCTTGGCTATGACTGGCGCGTTATTTGGTTTATACATTACCGGGCAAACCTTAAATTTATACTCACAAATAGGATTAATTATGTTGGTGGGGCTTGCCGCCAAAAACGGTATTTTAATCGTTGAGTTTGCCAATCAATTAAGAGACGAAGGTTATAGTGTTCGTGATGCGTTAATTGAAGCGGCTGATGTGCGTTTGCGTCCAATTATCATGACGGGTATAACGACAGCAGCGGGAGCAATCCCTTTGATCATTTCATTCGGTGCGGGAACTGAAACGCGTTTTGTCATTGGCATAGTGGTTTTATTTGGTGTCATCGCCAGCACATTTTTCACAATATTCGTGGTTCCGGTAGCCTATGACATCTTGGCAAAATATACCCGTTCACCAAAAGCGGTTAGCCAGCAGCTAGATAAAGAAATGGCGGAGACAAAGGATTCTTAAACTTAAAAGCTATAACAATAGGTTTGCATAAAAAAAGCACGCTATAAAAAGCGTGCTTTTCTAAAAACTAAATTAATATTTAGTCTCGCCCCCTATAACAGGTAAAGCGACTTTTTACCTTAAGGCTTTTTAGGCGTTTGGTATGGCACTTCTTTTTGGAAGCTTTTCCATTCTGTTGTATATCCAACATGGAACTGTCCAGGTACGATCTCTTTTTGTGTTGTTGTCACATACTCTGTTACGCCTGTTGGAACCTTAGGTCTAGTAAATTCAGCCATAATAATAACTCCTAATTGTTTTAATAGCGGGAGGAATATAAACATAGTGTCAGTCCCTCCCAGTAAACTGACGTAAATAATTCTTTCTATCGCGTATAATGTGCCTTTTGAGGAATCACATGTCGTACGCCACCTTGTGGGTTCTCTACATCACCCTTGTAACGGGGGATGATATGAATATGCACATGGTAAATACTTTGCCCTGCTGCCAGCCCTACATTAACACCGATATTGTAACCATCCGGCTTAAACTCTTCATCGAGTAGCTTTTTTTCCTCGTTGATGAGATTCATACAGGCTGTCACTTCTTCTGCAGTCAAATCAAAAAACTCAGCAACATGGCGTCGCGGAATCACCAGACTGTGGCCTGGACTGACCCCATAAGTATCACGGGCACTATATGCAAACTCATTCTGCAATGAAACACCACGTGGATCAGTACAAAACAAACATGGGTTATTAGGGTCTCGCTTTTTTTCTAACTTTTCTTCGCTCGACAATCTTCAATGCCCTCTTTACACGAACGTAACTTTACCTCTTTTGCAGCAGAAACATAATAGGGTATGTCTATAATATTTTTTTAAGCGGGTATTCTTATATCTAATCAAACACCGTTTTCTTCTTACTGTTTACCACATATTTCAAATAGTGCCCGCATCAATTCAATCGATACGTTATAATCCAATGTCATATCTATTAACGAGGAAACTATCTGTGACACCTAACAAAGGACGCGCTTATTTCGGACTCTCTGGTTATCACTTTGATCCTGATGTCGTTACAAAATTCATTGGCCTAGAACCGACTTCTGTCAACGATGCCGGAATGCAAGGTAGCCTAGATAAACCGGTGATTAGTTCATGGGAGTTTTCAACAGAAACGCTCACTTCTGAGACGCAAGAATTAGATATTTATAAACTCCTCGACGATGAAATTCTTAAAAAAATTGAGCCCGCGAAAGATAAAATTATCGAAATCTGTAAAAGCCATAACTTATCACCAAGAATCGGTGTAGTACTCACTTTGTCTGTTGATAAAGATGAAACGAGTCCAGATGTTGGTTTTGGTGCTCGAATAATCAAATTTTGTTCTGAAATCGGCGCATTTATTAACATCGATTACGAATTATCCGAGCGAGTTTAGCTCAAACTCAGTTATGCATTCGGCTTGCTGCCATCAATCTCAGGCAGCACTGCTTTCGGCTAATTCACGCATCTTATTCATTTGCGCTTCGCAATACTTTGCACAAAGTGGTTGAAGGGCATGCGGGAAACATTCGAGAATGATTTCATATTCATCGGCAACTTCATCCGCAAGCAAAGCACTCTTGTTAAATTCAGCAATGACACCTCGCGCTATTGTTTTATTAACCCGGCATAGCACTGAAAGGTGAACAGGAAGTTGCTGCTCCATACAGACCGTCCACCCCTTTTCATATGAGCGAATAGCCTCTTCCATACGATCCATGTTTTCTTCTGACTCAGCCATGTTATGTAGCACTGCACCACAGTTATTGTGTGAAGCAACAAGCTCAAATGCGTAGTTATCGGCATCAAGTGCCGAGATGGTGTTCTTATAAGCGACAACAGATTTTTGAAAGGTTCTATTGCCCGAAAGTAGCTTCCCATACTCATGGAATGTGGTTCCCAGATTATGCATGGATAACATCCAATCTTCCGATGATTCATTTTTAGTCCAGACTAACAAAGCATTGGTATAGGCATCTATTGCAGTCTTATAGGGTTTTTTATCAGTAAGTAAGCGGCCAAGTGACTGACTTGCTGAGCCCAGACTAAACTGTGTTTCGGCCCATTCATGCGGTGTTTTTTCCTGATTAAATTCTTCTAGTGCGTAGCTAAAACACTGAATGGCTTCTTCATAGAG
>Ga0316204_10009155_pt1 | contig 13365 bp, 14 predicted proteins | sample 6monrhotite_MG_2_FD_205661 | JGI IMG/M metagenome (GOLD analysis project Ga0316204, IMG submission 205661) | Microbial mat bacterial communities from mineral coupon in-situ incubated in ocean water Damariscotta River, Maine, United States -... | ecosystem: Environmental > Aquatic > Marine >... | reverse complement strand
CCAGCATCATCCAACCGTCTGGGTCGTCCGGGGCCGATTCGAGCCGGGCCTGCAACCTATCTATCATTGACCGCACAAAAGCTTGCTGCTGTTCAGGCGACATACTCGCAACATCGTCAATTTGTCCCTGACTTAGCCTTGGTGGTGCAGCGCCCAGATCATTCAGTTGCGCCTGAACTGTTGGCACCCACGGCGCATCTTCAGGCGAACGAGCCAACAGTTCACTCCAAATAGATTTAGCTGCGGCTTTGTCACCCGCCTGCAACCGTGCAATGCCCAAATAAAAATGTGCCGCAGGATGGTTGGGTTCCACACGTAACAGGGCTTCAAGATGCATGTTTGCTGCAGGCGTGACTTGACCACTGGCCATTTTAAGATAAGCCTCCAGCTGATTCACGCGCCAATTGCTGTTTTCCGCTTCAAGCCGCACAAGTGCGCCGTATGCATTCGCGGCAATTGAAAATGCCTGCGCCTTCTGTGCTGTTTCGGCCAACTGGGCCCAAACCTCAATATCGTTGGGGTTTTTGGTCAAATGCGTTTGGTGTTTCCGAATGGTGTCGCCGTACGTAAGCCCGCCATCAGCCACTGGCTCTGTTAACTTGCTCGCACGGTCGCCAGGCCGGGATTTTGCTAAGGGACTGCCGAGAAAATTATACAGCCCCGTGCTGGCCAAAACCAACATCACGCAAACCAACGCGGGCACCTGCCACCCACTGCGAGACGTTTTTTCTCTTGCCTCTTGATGATCAGCCAGTCGTAAAATTCTGCGCTCTATTTCCAGGCGGGCACTGGCCGCATGGTCATCACTGATCTGTCCCGCTGCCAGGTCTTCGTCCAGCTCAATCAACTGCCGCTTGTAATGTGCGACGGGGTCAGCCTCTTTATCGTTTTCAGAGCCACCAGCTAGTATAAGCAACACAACAGGCAGGATTGTCAAAGCCAGCAAAAACCAGATCATGTTACGTCCCCGCCTTTTAACAATTTTTTGATCCTGGCCTTTTCGGTGCGGCTAAGTGGTTCGCTGGTGCTTTTTTTTCCCGCGCTATATACACCGACGACCACCAACAACAATATCAGGAATGGTGAACCCCATAGAAAAAGCGTCATTTGATTAAAAGGCGGTTCCAAAAGCACCCAATCACCGTATCTGGCCACCAAAAACGCTCGCACTTCTGCGGCTGTGTCTCCCGCTGACACTCGCTCCCGCACAAGATGGCGCAGATCTTTGGCTAAATCTGCGTTCGAATCTTCAATGGATTGGTTTTGGCAAACCAGACAGCGTATTTCCTTCATCAATGCCCGGGCGGCCGCTTCTTGCGCGGGATCAACGAGAGGCTTGTCGTCCACAGCGACCGCGAAGGACGCACCTGAAAAAGCTGAAGCAACAAGCAAAGAAAAAGCAATAATTACTACGCGCATTACTGAATTTCCTCCAGTTTCGGCAGCAATCGTTTCTCCAGGCCATCGCCAACAATAGGCCCCCAATGGCGGTAACGAATGATACCGTCACCGCTGACCAAAAAGGTTTCGGGTACGCCGGTAATGCCCCAGTCAATGCCTGCCCGGCCTTCTTGGTCCTGTGCAACATTTGTAAACGGTGTGCCCAGTTCAGCCAAAAACGCCGCTGATTTTTCCGGTGTGTCTTTATAGGCAATGCCAATGATGGAAATGCCCTTTTCATGAGCAAGATACATCAAATTATCATGCTCGGCGCGGCAGGGGGCACACCAGCTAGCAAAAAAATTCACCAATATTGGCTTGCCGGTTTTAAGGGCTGCTTCAGTAAGCGGTGCTTCGCCTTCTTGAAGCGTAGGCAGGGAAAACGCAGGTACCGGTTTACCGATAAGCACGCTTTTAATTTCTTTGGGGTTGCGCTCACCGCCCATCATCAAAAGAAACACTATAAAGATTGACGAAACAATCAAAAGCGGGACAAAACGCATAAAGCTGTTCATATCAAGCCCCTGTTTTCACGGATTTTTTCGGTTTGGTTCGTTTTTTCGGCGTCGCTGCTTTTGCCATTTTAGTCGGTTTGGTGGGCTTTTTCGGCTTTATCGCCTTTGCTGGCGCAGCTGGTTTCGGCACTTTCGCTGGTTTTGCTGCAATCGATACAAAAGCTAGGCGTTTTTTACTTGCGGGCGCGCCAATACGCTGCCGCCGGTCCGAGAGCGATATCAGGCCACCCAGTGCCATAAGCCCAGCACCTAGCCACAGCCCTGAAATAAGCGGTTTAAAATAAAGCCGAACTGACCAAGCATTACTGCCAGCATATTCACCGATTACTGCATATAAATCACCGCGGATAAGGGGGTAAATTCCGGCCTCCGTCGTATTCATAGGAGGGTCACTGTAAACCCTGTCCTCAGGTGCCAGACGCGCTATGAAATTACCGTTATGCTCAACCAGAAAATGTGCGCGCACCGCCGTATAATTGGGGCCCGCCACTGGCGCTACTTCTTCTAAGGTAAAATTATACCCGCCGACCAGTTCACTATCGCCCACTTTCATCAAGCGCAATGTCTCTTCGGTCCATGCTTCGCTCACAGTGATAGCCAGCAATATTATGCCAAGACCCGCGTGTGCCAAACTCATGCCCCAAGTGGCACGGGGGAGTTTTTTGGCGCGGCGCCAAAACCCGCGCGGGTGGATCCAAAAATTGGTTTTCTTGTTAATTTCAAGCATCACAGACAGCATCAACCAACTGCCAAGCCCGATGCCAACGCCGGTCATAATCATGCCGGCGGCATCATGCCAAATGGTTATCCAAAAAACGAACAATGAAATAATAACAGCGGGCAACAATATTTGAGCCGCCCGGCTTATGTTGCCTCGTTTCCAGGCCAACAGAGGACCAAAACCCAGCGCAACAATAAGGGGACTCATTAATATGGTTGCTGCAAACTCGAAAAATGGCGGGCCAACCGTAATTTGAACGCCGTTTATAGCTTCTAAAACCAGCGGATAAAGTGTGCCAACAAGCACCACAGCAGCGAAGGTTGCCAATAAGATATTATTCAGTACCAGCGCGCTTTCCCTACTGGAGAGCGAAAATATACCGCTTGGCGTCAATTTGGGTGCGCGCCAGGCAAATAGCGCTAGTGACCCACCAATTATTATTGCCAGAAAAGCCAGAATAAATACGCCGCGCTCGGGGTCTACTGCAAAGGCGTGGACAGATGTAAGCACACCAGAGCGCACTAGAAACGTGCCCAGCAAGCTGAAAGAAAAAGCGACTATCGCCAAAAGGATCGTCCAGCTTTTCAGCGCATCACGTTTCTCTACAACGATTGAGCTATGCAGTAAGGCCGTTGCCGCCAACCAGGGCATGAAGCTGGCGTTTTCGACCGGATCCCAAAACCACCATCCGCCCCAGCCAAGTTCATAATACGCCCACCAGCTGCCAAGTGCGATACCCGCTGTTAGAAACACCCAAGCTGCCAAGGTCCATGGCCGCACCCAGCGGGCCCACAAAGGCGTTACTTCCCCTTCAATAAGCGCCGCAACCGCGAATGAAAAAGCCACGCTAAGCCCCACATAACCGATGTAAAGCATGGGCGGATGAAAGGCGAGACCAGGGTCTTGCAGCAGCGGGTTCAAACCGTTGCCCTCAAAAGGCGCTGGGTCTAGTCGCTCAAAGGGGTTGCTGGTAAGAAGAACAAATAGCAAAAACCCAACCAACAAGGCGCTTTGCACTGCAAGCACTCGTGAACGAAAGCGTAAGGGTAGATTTTTGCCGCCGTAAGCAACGCAAGCGGAAAACAGGCTAAGGATTAAAATCCACAGCATCAGGCTGCCTTCGTGGTTGCCCCAAACACCGGATAATTTATATAAAAGCGGCTTAGCGGTGTGGCTATTTGCCGCCACATTCAGCACCGAAAAATCAGATATCACATAGGCGTATGTCAAGGCTGCGAAAGCGACCGTCGCCAGTAAAAACTGCGCGTAAGCAAATTGGCCTGCCATGGCCATCAAGCGAGTGTCACCGCGCGCGATAGCCATGTGCGGCACTATGGCCCCCATTAAGGAAACTATCAGCGCCACAATTAATGCAAAATGGCCAATTTCAGGGATCATGGACCTATACTCGCGCTTTTTTCAGGGTGCTTACACCCGTCCGTATTTTCAGGCATGGTGCCGGGCGCGGCATAATTTTCGTCATGCTTGGCAAGTACACTTTCCGCCACAAAAATACCGGTCCCGTCAAGTGCTCCGTCCGTTACTACGCCCTGTCCTTCACGGAACAGATCAGGCAATATGCCGTGATAAGACACAGGGATATCGGCTTCGCAGTCGGTAACTGTAAAGTTAAAGGTCAGGCCGTCCTCAAGTTTGGTGAAGCTGCCGTCTTTCACCAAGCCACCAAGGCGAAACCGCTGCCCTTGCTTCATGTTCTTTTCAACAACAGCCGAAGGGTTGAGGAACAAGCTAAGGCTATCACCGCCCAGCGCAAAAACTACTAAAAGAAACGTGCCCATCAATGCCATGAGAGCGATGCCAACAATTACAAATCGCTGTTTTTTGCGTGAACCCAAACCAGCTGCCATCAGCCTCTCTCTTTCCTCATTTTACGAAGCTTTTGTGCCTCGCGCTCTGTTGATTTCATTTTGCGGTAGCTGAACACAGCGAGACCCACCAAAGCGGTACCTGAAAGGGCATAGGTTGTGATAATATAAAAACTGTAATCAGCCATGCATCAAGCCTCGCTCGCGGTAGCTAATTGGCGCAGCGCCTGAATTTTGCGCTTGCTGATTTCCATTTTCATGCGCCACAGAACGAGCACGGTAAAATACAGCTGATAGGCAATACCCATAATGAAAAGCGGCTTTAGCATTTCCGCAGGCATCGATGGCCCATCAAGCCGCATGATGCTGGCGCTTTGGTGCAAGGTATTCCACCATTCGACGGAAAATTTAATGATCGGCAGGTTTACGACCCCAACCAGTGCGAGGATTGAAGCTGCGCGCCCGGCTTTTTCATCGTCTTCCATCGCTTGCCAAAGCGCACTATAGCCCAGATACAGGAAAAACATTACCAGCACAGATGTCATGCGGGCGTCCCACTGCCAATAGGTGCCCCACATGGGCTTGCCCCACAGCGCGCCGGTGACCAGCGCCAGCGCCGTAATAGTCGCGCCAATAGGTGCCGCCGCTTTACCCGCAAGCAGTGCCAGCGGGTGCCGCCAAACAAGCGCAACAAAGCTGGTAGCGGCAATAAAACCGTAGATCGACATTGAGGCCCAGGCGGCAGGTACGTGCACATACATCATGCGTACGCTTTCGCCTTGCTGATAGTCTGGTGGGCTATCAAATAACGCGTAATAAAGGCCTGCCGCAAAGGCGACTATTCCCAATATTATTGCCCACGGCAGAATTCGATCTGCGAGGCGGGTAAATTTGGCTGGGTTGGCGAATCTATGCATGGGCCTTTCCTAGCGCCTTAGCGAGCGTGCAGCAAGTGCGACGTGCTGTCTCACCCTCTTTGAGATAACAGTTTTTTGCGCGACAAACTTGGCCTGTAAACTTAAAGCTTACTCCAGCGCCAACCGAAGCGCTGCGGCTGATGCTATCGGCGCAACCAGCAATGCCATGAGCGACACAGCACCAAGAAGCGCCAGATGCGGCAATGGGTCTCCATCTGCCAGGACCGCATCAATTACGCCGACGCCGAAAATCAAGGTTGGAATGTAGAGCGGCAAGACAAGAAGCGACATCAACACACCGCCCCTCCTTATGGAAACAGTTAAAGCTGCACCAATCGCGCCCAACAGGCTAAGCGCGGGCGTACCAACCACAAGTGACAGTAGCAAATACATATATCCGGCAGTGGGCATGTTAAGTAGCAACGCCAAAAGCGGTGCGGCAACAATAAGCGGTGCAATAGTAGCCATCCAGTGCGCCAGTATTTTGGCAGAGACAATAGCTGTTAGGGGCAGGGGTGATCCCATTAAATCATCCAGACTACCGTCTTCATAGTCCGCCTGAAAAAGCCGGTCGAGACTAAGCAGGCAAGCGAGAAGCGCCACTACCCAAATAACACCGGCTGCAATGCGTGACAGTACCGCCAGTTCCGGCCCAACGCCGAGCGGAAACAAAGCAACAGCAATTAAAAAGAAAGAGAGCGCCATAGTGCCGGTGCCCCCTTGCGACCAGGCAAGCCTGATATCACGCGATATCACACCAAAAAATATCTTTGTCCCGAGGTTTTGCGCATTCATAACCAGTGCTCCAGATGGGAGCTGCCAGCAGTAAAGTCAGCCAAATCAAGCGCCTGCACGGGAATGCCAAGAGGGTCATGTGACGCCGCAACAATTACGCCGCCGCGCTTAAGGTGGCTTTGCATCACGGCTTCCAGGCGCTGGCGATTTTCGCTATCAAGGCCAACTGTCGGTTCGTCCATAAGCCAAATTTGGCGATCGATTAGCAAAAAGCGCAACAGCGCGCAGCGGTGTGTTTGACCACTGGAAAAATATTGAAGCGGCTGATCAACCAGGTCACGCAGACCAAATGTCACCGCTGCCCTTTCCAACACCGCACCGCTCAGCGGATCGCCGGTCATAAGCTTATGAAAAGCGGCGCAATTTTCCTGCAACGTTAAAATGTTTTTCAGGCCGTGTTTATGGCCTGAATATATCATCAAGCCTGACCGCGCGGCTTCCGCTCCTTGCAGTGATAGGCCGCCCGACATGACGCTACCCTGAAGCGCGGGCAGCAAACCCGCCAGCAACCGAAGCAGTGTGGATTTCCCGCTGCCATTATTGCCCTTAAGGTGCAGGCAAGCACCGGCTTCAAGCTCAAACCGCAGACCCTCAAACACCGTACGGCCGCCGCGCCTGCAGGCCAAGTTTTCTGCTTTTAATGTCCGGTTCGGAAATTGGATTTTTTCATGAGCTTCCATGCCCGCACGCTAACGAATTGGCGGCGTGCAAACAAGAAAATAAATATCATAGAGACATGCCTAAGCCCTTCAAAAGATGCTAGTTTTGCCCTATATAAAAAGCGTAAGCATGGATTGGGCCCTGATGAACCAACAGACATTGATATCGCTTTGGCCCGACAGCATTGTTATCGCTGCGATCATATTGGTGGCACAGACACTGGCCAGCGTTCAGGTTATGCGCACCAAAGATGACGTGCGTTCAGCAATTTCATGGATTGGCCTTTTGTGGCTGGCGCCTGTCTTTGGCTTGCTGGCCTATATGTTGTTTGGCGTGAGCCGCATCCGGCGGCGCGCGCGCCTATCGCGGAAAAAACGCGGGCTTGCCCCTCGTTCTGGCACGCTCGTTGACCCGGGTGGCCCAGCACTGACCGATGCCGTACCGCGCGCTGAAAACCGCTGGCGGGCCCATGCACGCCTTGCCGGACGTGTATGTGCTACCCCGCTTACGCTTGGCAATCATATAGAGCCACTGGTAGGTGGCCGCGAGGCGTATGACGCCATGATCAAAGCCATTGACGAAGCGAAGCATACGGTGGCGTTAACCACCTATATTTTTCAAGCCGACCAAGCAGGCAGACGCTTTGTTGCCGCACTGGCAAAAGCGCACGACCGAGGCGTTGAGGTTCGCGTGCTGGTGGATGCGGTGGGCAACCTGTATGGGCTAAAGCCGGTTTCTAACCTGCTGAGGCGGCGCGGCGTGCCGGTAGCGGTTTTTAACCCAGCACGCTTTTCCTGGAGGTTGGCATTTTTTAATCTGCGTACGCACAGAAAACTGTTGATTATAGACGGAATCAAAGGATTTGCCGGCGGCATGAATATTCGCAAGCATCACCTGCAGGACGAAAACGGGAAGCCCCAGGTGCAAGACAGCCACTTCCAACTGGAAGGCCCTATCGTTAGTCAGATGATGGATGCCTTTGCCGACGACTGGGCTTTTTCCTGCGGCGAAGAATTGGAAGAAGAATTGTGGATGCCGGCGGTTGAGGCCAACCCGGATGCGGTGAAAAAAGGTATTGCCGCCCGTGCTATTGCCGACGGCCCCGATGAACCGCGCCAAAAAGCCGCCATGGTGATCGAAAGCGCACTTGCTGCCGCCCGAGACCATGTGCAAATTGTCACGCCCTATTTTTTGCCTGAACAGGCACTATTGTCGGGGCTTAAGCAAGCCGCACTTAGGGGCGTGCAGGTGGATATCCTGGTGCCAGAACGTAATAATCTGCCGCTGGTTGCGCTCACATCCATGGCGAGCGTGCGCCAGCTGGTGCAGGCTGGCTGCAATCTCTATATGTCGAAGCCGCCCTTTGATCATAGCAAGCTGATGATCGTTGACGGCAGCTGGGCGCTGTTTGGGTCCTCGAACTGGGACGCACGGTCTTTCAAACTCAATTTTGAATTCAATATTGAGGCCTATAAAAACACCTTCGCCACCCGCATGGGGAAATGGGTGCATGACCGCTTTGCAACCGCAAGCCTGGTATCGCTGGCTGATATTGACGCCCGGCCGCTTGGCAAGCGGTTCCTTGGCCGGGTGCTTTGGCTGGCCAGCCCTTACCTTTGACGTTCACCCTATACTTCTGGGCAGACATCGACCTCGGCCTAAGTACAGCGAGAGTACCTGCGCGAGTTATCCCTTCGGTATATATTTTGGCATGCGTTCTTCAATCTCTGCTTTCAGGGCTTGTTCGAGCCCCAACATAAACAGCAGCTCTGCGATCAGAAACGAGGGCGCCATGAAAATCTGCATCAAGTTATCAAACAGCGCCGGTTTGCGTTTTTCAAATATATGGCCTGTGAATTGGATGGCCCAGCCGACGATAAAGAGCGTGAGGAAGCTTTGCATAGCACTTGGGCTTTCCATCAGTGACACCGTCTCTGCCACATACATGAGAAAGCCGTACAAGAAGGCTGCGATCACACCCACAAGCGGCGCAGACAAAACGTAAAACAGCAAGAGCAACCCCATCAGCACCGCAGCCAACGTAAGCGGCCCGGTATCAAACTGTGCCACAGTTATGGTTGAAAGAATTACCAGCACGGAAAAAACAATCATCGGCACGCCAATATGGTGGGTTAGCTGATTAAGTCCGTTCCTGTGATAGGCCGAATACATGGCCATTTGCTCATAGAACCAGTTGCGCATTTTTCCCTCTTGCTTGTTTTCCTCACCCCTAAAAAGAAAGATGCGCTGGGCGCGGCAGCAAATCAAATATTTTTCTGCGCGAAGCTTTGCCCTATCTTCTTATGTGTCAGCAACCAAGGAGCATACCGTGGCGTACGAAACACTTGAACTAGAGGACAAAGGCAGTGTGCGCATCTTGCGCCTGAACAGGCCAGACAAGATGAATGCCTTCACTCCGACGATGGCGCGGGACCTGATCAGTGCGCTCGACGATGCGGACACCGACGACACCGTACGCGCGCTCATCTTCACCGGGAACGGCAGGGCTTTTTGTGCCGGTATGGACCTGTCACCTAGCGGCAATGTGTTTGGACTGGATGAAAGCATCGATCCAAATTCACCAGAGATGGAGCGCAACCGGGACACCGGCGGCACTGTGGTGCTTAGGATGTTTCGCATGAAAAAACCTTTGATTGGCGCGATCAACGGCGCGTCTGTTGGCGTGGGCACCACCATGCAATTGCCAATGGACGTGCGGATCGCATCAAAGTTTGCCAAATTTGGTTTTGTTTTCTCCCAGCGTGGTATCAGCTTGGAGAGCTGCGCCAGCTGGTTCCTGCCCCGCCTTGTGGGCATGGCAAAAGCGCTGGAGTGGTCCTTAAAAGGAAATGTTTTTGGTGCTGACGAAGCGCTGGCCGGCGGGTTGATATCAGAAATTGTCGAGGCAGACGCTCTGCTGGAGCGGGCGCTGGAAATCGCCGCGGGCTTCACGGAAAATACCAGCGCCATGTCGGTTGCTATCAACCGCCAGCTTTTGTGGCGCATGATGGGGGCACCGCATCCTATGGAAGCGCACAAAATTGAAAGCCGCACCATGCTGCATACCAGCACCCGCGACGGGCGCGAAGGCGTTCAGTCATTTTTGGAAAAGCGTGCGCCGGAATTTGCTGACAGTATCTCTGATGGGCCGCCACTTGGGCTCAATTGGGACGGTGAACCGCCCTTTGAGTGAAGAGAGTTTTCTTAATCTGCGAGAGCAAGATCAATATAGGTGAGTGACTTTGTCGTACGCGCGCTGATGCCTGCTTCGCCCGAAAGCCGCATCTCCAGTTCATCCGCTGCAAAATCGTAACTGCCCAAAAATACCGTAGGGCTGCCATCTTTGGAAAGCGTGGGTAAAATCAGACCAGAATAAATCAAGATATGCCCTGTTTTATCTGCCGCCTCTTCTTCAATAAGGCACCCGCATGGGCGGCTAACAATTTCCTTATAAGCAATTTTACGTGCTGCTGCCGTTGCTTCGTCGATATGATCAAAAAGGTTTGCACCAGTCATGCTGGATGGCCACAAGCTGTCATGGCCGCCGCCTATCAGGCGAACGGTTTGCGTGTTTTCGTCAACATATTGACTAAGCGCCATAGTGTGCAGCACCGAAGCAATTTTTAAAGGGTCAAAATCTGTACGTTTTGGCAATGAACCAGCCGCATCCTTTAAAAGCGTGCGGTAATAGGTCCAGAAGGTAACATGCGCACCAGCGGGCTCAAAATCATCTAGTGATACTTGTTTGATTTCCAAACTTTCTTCCTTCCCCTAAGCGACAAGTCAACCTCATGCGGCGCTCGCGATAGCATCTAAATTCTGGCCGTCAGCGCGGTGGCGAATTGCCTCCATATTATCAACGATCAATATCTCACCGTTGCGGTACACCGGTCGCATCTGGTTTAAGCCCTTTGCCTGATCTGCAAGGCTGGTTGTGAATATGCCGTCCTTCAATCCTAACGACAGAATACCACGTTTCGATAGTTTGCTCATATCTGTAATGGGCTCTTTGAACACATCACGCCATTCGCCGTCGATTTCTATCGCGGAGCATTTCATGGCAAACTTTTGCGTATCGCGGTTGCACTGCTGCAAAAGGCCTGACCCCATGCCAAACACAATATTTTCCACCGACAAACCTTCCGATTCCATGTGGCCCAAAATTTTTCCAATGCTATCCGGGGTGATGCCGTCGCCCTGCAAAACACGTACATGATCGGGTAAAACCTGGTAACCCTTGCTGTTGGTTGTTTCGCCGAAGCGCACCATCAAATGTTTGATCACTTCAATCGGCGTTGTAACCGGGTCACCGCTATCAGGGCGCACAACAAGACGCGAACCAGCGGCGGCATTCTCAAGCACCTGGTCCTTCAAGGTGTCGCCCAATATATCATCCACCGCCCCAAAAATGTCGTAGCTGTCTGCAACGATAGAAATAATATTGCTGCCTTTAAACTGGCTGAGCATGTTGGCGTAGGCATCTTTTTCACCCTCACGGCCCCAGCTTGTCATCGTGCTGTGTTCGGCTGCAGGCACGGAATATCCGGCCATGGGTTCGCCGTAATATTGCCGGGCTAAAAGCAGGGCGCTCATAGTATCGGTACCGCGAAAGTTTATCAGATGGGCGAGCCCACCCAGCGACGCGCTTTCTTCACTGGACACGCCGCGTGCGCCAAAGTCATGCAGCATAAATTGCGCAATAGGTTCCGCTGCATTGTCTGAGGTTTTTTCCAGATACTTCAGCATTTGTTGTTTCACATAATAGCTGTTGGTCGCGACCGTTGTAGGGTACCAAATGCCGCGCAGCAGCGATGTTTCAATGAAACTGGTGAGCCAGAAACAGGCAGGGTCTGTGTTCCTTACCTGCAACATAACATTCTGTGTATCAACCACTGTGCCTTCAGCTACGGCTTCAATTTCCAGCGGCAGAAAACCTTTGTGCTTTTCAACAATATGCTGCCAACCACTGCGGTTAAACGGCACACCGTGTTGGTTACAAACCCATGCAGCATCATCCACATCGGCATAGGTGATCGGGTTTTTCAACAATTTATAAAGCCACGCCTGAAGACCAAAAAACACAGTCTTTTTGTGCTTGCCGCCACGGCTTTCCACATAGGAATTTACCGTTGTTGTACCGGGGGGATACTGCAAAAAATGGCTGTGTTTATAGCTGTCCGTATCTAAAATTATGTTTGTCATAAGATCCTCCTTAATGGGATCAGCGCACCGCTGGTGCGCGAATTAGATGCGAGCAAACGTGTCGCGCAACATATTTTGAATGATGTGAAAATGATCTTCGTAAAGCATGTGGCTTTCCAGATCAGCGATCGGCACCCACATGGCTTTTTCCGCATCGTCGGCGCCCTTAATGCGCGGCAAGCCGTCTTTATTGCCCACAAGTTCTATCAGGAACGCCGTTGTGATAGTGCGCCCGCGCGCAGAACGGAACGGATCGTCGAACATCTCACGTGCTTTGATTGAACCATAGAGCACCGGTGCTGGCACGGCGATACGGGTTTCTTCGCGCAGTTCCCGGATCGCTGCATCACGCAGTTTTTCGTGCGGTTCCACAAAGCCGCCTGGCAGTGCCCAAAGCCCTTTACCCGGCGAGCTGCGGCGTTTTACCAAAAGTATATGCCCTGATTGCACAACAACAGCATCCACCGTGACAAAAGTGGGTGCATAAGGCGCGTCTTGCCAGGCGCTTTTATAGCCGTCTATCACCCGTTGTTCGTGCTGGAGCGCGCTATATTCTTCGCTGCCGTAAAAATCGGCGAGGAACTTCACCGTGCTGGTGGGTGCCCCCATAAGCCTGAAACCGTCGGCGGCAAAAATACTGTCGAGCCGCAAGTATGTTTCGCGTACATCTGTCGCATCCAGATCAAGTGTGCGCTCCACATTCACATTTTGCCACTGGGGAAACATATTCAGATAATAGCTGGTGTGGTCCTTGGCATGACCAATTAATGCAATGTTCTGGCCGCCCGTCACCTGATATTGGCAGGTAATTCCCTGCACGCTCATCTGCACGTTCCTGATCCAGCTCTGCTCAGCGTAAGGCAGGTCCAAAAGGGGGGTGCAGTGGATGCGGCTTTGTTCATCCGCACCGTAGGCGCCAATGATCATACCTGCGCGCTCTTCCCAAAAGAAAGGGTTCCTGACCGAGCGCGCTTCCTTGGAGGAACCAATAAGCACAATCACATGACGCGCTTTTTTGAGCGCTGCGTCGATTACAGATTTATGGCCGTTATGGAAAGGTTGGAAGCGCCCGATGAAAATGAGAAAATCATACTCATAGTCCGACCGGGCTTTAGCCTTTAGGCTAAGCGTGGTGCTGGTCATTGCCGCAAACTCCTTGCTGGCACATTTAGCGAGCAGTCTGTCTGCTCACACACTTAGTGTAGTTATTACATTTACATATTGCAAGAGGTAATCTTACCTACCGCCAAAACAGCACGGCAAACACTTCAAGGTTGCTTCGCTCTGGG
>Ga0316204_10009153_pt1 | contig 13366 bp, 17 predicted proteins | sample 6monrhotite_MG_2_FD_205661 | JGI IMG/M metagenome (GOLD analysis project Ga0316204, IMG submission 205661) | Microbial mat bacterial communities from mineral coupon in-situ incubated in ocean water Damariscotta River, Maine, United States -... | ecosystem: Environmental > Aquatic > Marine >... | reverse complement strand
TAGCAAGTGAGTTGCCAGCATTGCCGACTATTTCGCCGTTTCGGTCGAGGCACACATCCAATCTGCCGCCTTCTCGCGAACGTCTTCTGGGATCGCAGCGGCGCGGCGAGTATCAAGGCTGAGCATGACACATTTGAATTCGGTCTCGAATGCCAATTGGTCGCCATCTGCTCTAAAAAGTTGGTGACGAAAAGTCATGGACTTGGAACCCATTGCGACAACTGAAGTTTCTAACCGTATGGCGTCACCCGCCGATAACTCCGCACGGAAATCGCTTTGGGCGTTGACAACGGCAAACGAAAGCCGCCGTCCAGTTCGCATATCATTAGCGGTCAGGCCCATCTCAGACTGGATTGCGAAAACTCCATCGGAACAGGCTGAAAAATACCTGGAAACATTCATGTGACCAAGGAAATCACAGTCCGCTGGATCAACCACGGAGCGGAACGTTGTCATCGTTGGCATTACAGGCCCCCCTAAATTGGTGCTCTGATTATACGTTTAGGAGCCGAATTGTCATGTAGGATTGATTGGCGTTAAGCTTGTCAGTTCTAGGAGTCGGGCAACTAGGAAGAAGGGAGCTCGAGATGCCGTCAATTGACATTCAAGTGCTTGAGGGCGTTTTTTCGGCGCAAGAAAAGGCTGAAATCATACAAAAGGTAACAGATGCATTTGGTGAAGTTGCAGGACAAACCATAAAGGGGGGAACTTCAGTACGAGTGCATGAGGTCCGCAGCGGGTCTTGGGGCTATGCAGGAAAAATCTTGACTACAGATGATGCGCTAGAGATGCGCGCGCGAGGTTGACGCGCATCTGGCAGTGATTGCGCCAAGTCTTACACGTGTCTGCTAAAGTCGGGATTGGCGAGTTTTATCCGCCCCTATCGTCATTGTTGTCATGCTCCTTGGTAGATGAAGCATGGACTGGATTACTCATACACAGAAGGTCGGACACTCTCGAAATGCTAAGCAGCTACGACACACATTGCTGGCACAAAATGTTACCAATGAATGCTCTAAACTGCGACGGCCACGGTCACGACTGCGGGGATTGGCACGTTCCACTGCGGTCCCACTCCGTGCTTTTCCAGCACCTTGGCAACAACAGCGGCTCGGATTGCTGCTGCATTCTCCGATGGCTGTGGACGCAATAGCGCGCCTCCTCTCGCTGTTCCTGCAAGGAAAAAATCATACGGTGCGCCGGGATCATCGACCTGCCACGCGGACGCGACAGTCGATTGGTGGAAATCAGCAAACCCTGCCGCCTCAAGCACCGGATATGCCAGCGCCGGATCAGCATAATCATTCGCACCGGGCCCTGGGGGCAGTTCAATATCCGGAGACCCATGTTGACCAATGGCACCAAATACATAGCCAAGAGCAGTATCCACCTCTGGCCCACACCAGACGGAAAACGCCAACCGACCGCCGGGGCGTAGAACGCGGCGGGCCTCTGCCACCACTTTCGGGGGGTCCGGTACATGCGGTATCCCAAAACCGATAGTGACAACATCAAATGACGCATCTTCAAATTCCAGAGCCATCGCGTCGCCTTCAACGAACTGCGCCTCCGGAACGGCAGTACGCGCCATGTCCAGCATGGCAGGCGAAAAATCGAGACCCGTCACTTGTGCCCCGGCCTTGGCCAGACCTGAAGCCACATTGCCGTGCCCGCAACAAAGGTCGAGGGCTTTGGTGCCCGTTCCGGCCCCGACCACTTCGACCAGGTGAGGCGCCACCATATCCGCCGCTTTCGCAAAGACACGAGCATAGGATTGTGCCAACCCCGCATCCGCCCATTCTCGTTTTTCCAATGCGGCGAAGGTGTCAGGTTCTGGAATGTTTGCCATAGATTTCCCTCTTTGTGGTGGTTCAACGCTTTCCACGTACTGCCCATGCGCGCGCAGCAAGCAGGATCATTCCATCAGGGTCGGTGGGTAAGGTCTCAATCAATCGAGTCTTCAGCCGTTGGCGCGCAGCATCATCCAACGAAGCGCAATAACCTGGTGCAGGTGCAATACCGGAAAGGAATGGGGTCCAGTAATCATCAAAATCATGAAAAGGCGTCAGGATGTCGATAGGCGCGGTCATGACCTCGCGAAGACCTGCCTCTTTAAACAACTCGGTAAGTGCGTTCGGGCGACAAACCGGAAACCGCACTCCTTCGTCTTTCTCCCGCGCCGATGGATCAAGCTCAGCGGCGGCATCCCAGAAGTACCGCATGAACTGAACATGCCCAGAATAATCCCATACATACGCGGCAACGGATCCACCGACGTCGACACAGCGCAACATCTCCGCCATTGCCTTCTCTTTGTCTGGGATGAAGTTCAAAACGAGGCCCGAAACCGCCACGTCGACCGCGCAGTCATCTACGGGAATCGCATCGCCGGAACCTTGGAGGAATTGCGCACGATCATCACTATTTTCGTTTCGCGCGAGTGCAAGAAACCCTTCGGATGGTTCAACACCGACAACGGATTTCGGCGCACAGCTTTGAAGTATCTGGGACGTAAGCGCGCCCGTCCCGCAGCCAAGGTCCAGCCATCGCTGTCCCTCTGGGACGTCTAACCAGGATAGAAATTTCTGGCCTGTCTTCCGGCTCCACCTTCCGACATACATCTCGTAGGCGTCACCATCGTTCCATTTGTCCTGCACGGCACTTTCCTAGTCACTGAACGGCGTCATCAATGCATATCACAAAAGTTGCACCAAGTCTGGTCTGGGCTTTTTTGCGGTCTTCGCCAGTCGATGAATTTTGCCAAATTTTCGAGAAACGGCCCACGCAAAGCGGGATCATGTTGATTGGCAAGCGAAGATCGAATTAATCGTCAGTGCCCCGCAGAACTGCGATGAGCCCAATCCTCTCTTCTCTTGTCATGTCCGGGCTCCAGAGCATTTCGGTTCCAGGGACGACACCAGTTGGATCCGCAAGAAACGCGTTCAAAGTTTCCGCGGTCCAGAAATCACCGTTTTAGGACACCGCGCAAACTGACGGCACAACCCTTGAGAGCACTTTCACGAGTACTCGAATGGCGGCAGCGAGCCCAGAGTTACTCTTGAATGATTGCCGTCTTATCCCAATCCTGCGCAGCGCTAGAATAGATCGATTTTTCTGGGCTATACCTAGCGGGATAATCGAGTGATGAGGCATGTACATATATTCGGTCGTTCATTCGGGCGCTGTTTCGCGTAAGCGGTGACCCACAATTTGGACAAAAACCACTATAAGTTGGCTGACCAGACCCGCCCAACATTTCATAGGTTTTACAGGCGTCGCCAATCTCAAAACCCTCTATTGCAAGGGGCACCATCTCTGAATGACCGGACCCGGTAAGTTGTTGGCAATCACGACAATGGCAGCGAAACATGGGAGCATCCAACCAAGCCCCCTCATAGCGAACTAACCCGCACTTACATCCACCAACTATTCTATCTGTCATCACCAGCCCTCCGTTTCACAAGGTTAGAGCACAAGTTTCACTTTGTCAGCTTTGTCCGCGCTGCCGTCATCCGGGCTTTCGGAACCACCAGGCTCGATGGGTGGTGACCGCTCGCGCCGTAGTTGTGAGCTGAAAATTGGCCGAATACGACCATTTTAGGACCCTGCGCAAACTTGCGACACAAATTATGCAGATAATCTCAGGCATGCTCAAATGGCTACAAAGAGACCAGAGTATTCTAATTGCAGAATCAAACATCGAAGGCAAAGGATTCCCGGGTTTAACTACTTGAATGTCTTGGCATAAAGTGGCGCGAAAAACTTGGTAAATGCCCTAACTTCATGTCGCCGGTATGCGTCCCGAGCGATCAGCATCATATTTGACCTTGTTAACTCGTCAATGTTGCCGAAGCACTGGATCAGCGCCTTGTCGGCGGCAGCCAATCTCAGATTAACAAGACCCAAGCCATGGCCTGCCCTGATGGCGGCTCGTACCATTTCCGGTTCACTGAACTTCATAATAATCTGATCCGGTGATATGTGGCGCAAAAGCCAACTGCGCTCGTAGTCCGGCACGTCGTCATGCTCAAACGAGACAAACCGATGACCTCTAAATTCGTCGGTGGACTTCGGCAAACCGAACTTTTCAGCATAACTTTTCCCTCCAAACAGCGCCCATCGGGCGGTACTGAGCTTACGGCAAACAAGGGTCTCATCCGGCTCACTTTTTGCAATTCGTATCGCAATATCAGCCTCACCTTCCGACAAGTTCAAGACTTTCAGACTGGGAATAAATTCGAATGTGACGCCCGGATTCAAAGCGCAAAATTCGCTGAATATGTCCGAAGCTTGGTCAGAAAAGTAGCCGGGTGCTGTAATTCGGATTGGCTGCCGATCAGTCAGCTCACCTATCTTCATGGCAAAGTGTTCAGCGGCTTTTTCAATAGCTTCTGCTAGTGGATAAAGGCTGTGCGCATCAGCCGTTGGCTTGAACCCGCGTGTGTCACGTTCAAACAGCGTGACGCCGGTCTGGTTTTCCAATGCGTCGATGCGACGAGCGGTTGTGGGTTGAGCAATGCCAAGCTGCTTGGACGCGGCCAGCGTAGAACCCTCCCTGACCACTGCCAGAAACACCCTAATATCCGACCAATTGAGATTCCCGCTCTTCATTTTTGTAGATCAGCACAACGATGGAACGGATACCAGAGAAATGATTGAGTCCTTAGGGTTCTCAGTAGAAGCAAATTCGAAAGGACTAGAATATGGAATCCGTTGCTCTGTCACCAAGCATTTGGGGTCGTTTGGGAATCCTGTTGGCTGGCCTGAGAAGTCCCGCAAAACCTCAATCTGATCCGAAACACTCGCCAAACGACCAAAGAGCTGAGCGTGATTGTATCAATGAGTTGATATGGAACCACCCAGAACTCTTTTCGAGCGAGATGGACGTTCATCTCATGACGCACATGCGCCGCGGTAGGTTTTGAGAGAACCGGCTGATGGGCAAATTACAGCAACATTTTCCATCCATGCGAACAACTTCAATGTCGCTCACAGAGGGTCTCGTCGCCCATTGCCATCGGTCAGAACCTGATCCAGGACATGACTCGGGGACCGTTTTATTCACTGATGTAGAATATGAAAATGTGGCGTCCCAGATATTGGCATCGCACGGAAGTATGCCACTTTGGGTCTTTGCCTATGGCTCATTGCTCTGGAAACCTGCGCAGCCCGGATTGGAGTGGCGGATTGCTACGGCCAAAGGATGGCATCGATCATTCTGCCTCGAAATGCGACGCTGGCGTGGATCACCTGATTTTCCTGGTTTGATGATGGCCCTCAGAACTGGTGGATCGTGCTCCGGTATTGCCGTGCGACTGCCAGATGTGGATCGTCGCAACCACCTTGTCAAATTCTTGCGGCGCGAAATCGGCGGTCCCAGAGGGTTGGAGTCACTGCGCTCTATCGATGTGGCCTTCGGTGATCGCATTTCGAAGGCCCTATGTTTTTATGCAGACCCATCGGAGGCTACGGATCAAGCAGAGCGTTCTGAAATTGAAGTAGCACGAGTTCTCGCCGGGGCATGCGGCCACATTGGCTCCGGTGCAGAATATCTCCTTAAGACAGTCCAAGCGCTGGAAGGGCTAGGAATTCATGACGCCCATTTGTGGCGTCTTCAGGAGTTGGTTGCTGCGGAGATCTCTGATGGATTAACGGCAAACAACTAAGCTTCTTGCGACTATCAAAAATCCCATGCCTGTCGCTCTAATGTCCACCGGCACTTCCCGCCAACGGCTTGGTAAGATCATTTCTTGGTGACAATTCTGACCTCCATCGAGCCAGTTCTCAGTGGCAATCAACATCCATGCATTTCTTTCAAAGGCGAAAACAGCCGTTTTTGGCGTCTGAGACTTTAACACTCAAGGCTGGCGGATTTGATTGGGCGGAGGGCCTCATTGGAGCCCGAAGGCGACATTCTCACTAAAACATGGTACGAGTTGGTATTGAAACAGCTATGCCGAAAAGCACTCAACCGAAAGGAATGGCGCAGCATGATTATGCGAATTTTTCAGGTGGTCACGCGCGAAGGCAAGGAAAAGGAGTTTGGCGAGTTCTTCCACGATACAGCGATCCCGTTGATGGAAAGTACCGACGGGATAGTTCAAGTTTTACCAGGTGCACCTCAAAGTGACAGCCCGAGGGAATTTAGTTTCGTCATGATTTGGAGAGACCTAGCCTCGCTCAAGGCCTTCGTTGGCGATGATTACCAAACCCCACATGTCGATCCTGCCGAAGCAGAATTGGTGGAGTCCCGCTCGATCAAACACTATGAACTTGTGGAGTAAGTCTTGTGAAGGCAAATGGAACCTCGGGTGAATGTGGGTGCGGTCAGCTGACCTATCGGCTGTCATCCGAACCTATGTTTGTGCACTGCTGCCACTGCAAAGAATGCCAAAAACAAACGGGTTCAGCTTACGTGTTGAACGCGATAATCGAAGCCGATCGGCTGACATGGGTTGGTGAGACGACCGAGCACACACTTCAAACCCCAAGTGGCAAAGGCCAAGTCATCACCAGATGCGCAAACTGCGGCACTGCGGTGTTCAGCAACTATTTGGCTCGATTGGGGAAGTTGGCCTATATCCGGGTTGGAACGCTAAACGATCCTGACAAATACCCACCAGATGTTCAGATATTCACATCGAGTAAGCAGGCCTGGGTGCCATTGAACCCCGATATTCGGAACTTTGAGGAATTCTATGATTTCAAAGAGGTTTGGCCTGAGTATGCGTATGCGCGACTAGATGCCGTGTTCGGATAGCGAATTCGAAGTCCTGAATCTGTCGCGCATTTGCGCCGCCCCAAATGGCCACTGAAAGCCATCTCCCGCTCAGAAGCGAGGTCCAATGTTCATCCATTCTTTGGGCGCTTTGTTGAGAAGATACTTTTCAGCGTATCCATCAGGTCCTTCCGAATTTCATTTCGAAACCCATAATCAGTTTTAATGCGATGTAAGTGCTGTTGAGTATCGATCGAAACTGCTGGCTGCTGATCATCAAGTTGATCTCTGTATGGTGCCGCATCAAACATCTTGTTCTCCTTTGTGTGTGTGGAGTCAGAATAGTTGCGCCTGCCGCGTAGAATAATAGCGAAAATATGTCATTGATAATTCCATAGTTTGGAATAAAGGTAATGCATGGAAATTTTGCGAGCGATGAATGTGGCGGCAACAGTCGCACGAAAAGGCAGTTTTTCTGGCGCTGCTGAAGTTTTGCGAATGTCCCCGCCGACCATCACTAGGGTTGTAGGGGAGCTGGAAGAAGAGCTCGGCATTCGACTCTTTAACCGAACCACTCGGTCGGTTGCCGTAACGGCGGAAGGCCATCAATTTATCCAAAAGAGCCTCGCTATCTTGGAAGAAGTGGAAGACCTCCTGACTTCCACAGGGGAACGGTCTGCACGGGCATCCGGTCGCTTGGTTGTCAGCGCACCAATGGTGTTTGGGAACGAAGTCATTGCTCCTGCTCTTCCAAAATTCTTAGAGATGCATCCTGAGGTCAGCATCGACTTTCGGATTAGCAATGAATTTGTGAATTTGGTGGAAGATCATGTCGACGTGGCATTCCGGCTTGGTGTGGGCCGGTTGCCCGACAGCTCGTTGATCTCGACGCGGGTGGCTGAGCATCGGCTTCATTTCTATGCAAGCCCGGATTACCTGGCACGAACTGGCACCCCGAAAGACTTGGATGACCTCAAGAGCCACAAGTGCATTTCGCTTGTTACGGGCGGCTGGGGTCGAGTTCAGGCACTTGAAGGCCCTGACGGACCCTTGAATTTCCGCCCGCCGGAGGATTTCGTCGTGAATGCATACCGAGCACAGCTGCACGCGGCCTTAGCAGGTTTCGGTTACTCCTACATGCACGAAGTAGTCGTCGCGGATGCCCTAAAATCTAAGAAGTTAGTAAAGATCCTTCCGCAGTTCAGTTCCGCTCGACAGGATATTTATGCCGTCTATCCACATCGCCGATTTTTAGCCTTGCGGATTCGGGTATTCATCGATTTTCTCAAGGAAACATTGGGAAAGTCTCCCTTCGCGCCGACATGAGCTCATGAAATGCGGGGTAATACTGCCGCACCATGCACAGCCCTTGAGGGCGCTTTCGTCAAGAGTCGTATGACGGCAGCGAGTCCAGAGCGGACCCTGGAATAGAGCAGGTGCTCTATCGAAAGTCGCTAGCTACTCAACCGCCGCCAATTGCAGTGTGCCTTCGACAGATGCCAATGCCGCCTTCGGCATCCATTTATCGATTGTCCGTTCCAACACTTTGTCTCCGGAGAGGTACATGCGTCCTTCCGCGACCTCGCGGGCAACGCTTGATCGGCCGTAAAAAAGGGCTCCAAACGACAGCTTGGTTGTTTCGATATACAAATCAACTTCAAAGGAAGGCACGTCCACGCAGGCCTCGACGATGCCGCTTTGAGGTTCGTAGACCAGCCAATAGACCGGGAATGGCCCTTCTTCGTCAGTAAATCTCATACGCACCACTACCCGCCGGCGAGGAAGCGCGTCTGCGACAATCATCTGGCGCAGGTACCACATCAGCTGCGACAAATCATAGCTGCATACAGCCAGCTCCGCTTCGATATGTTTTTGCGTCCACACCGCCAAGGAATCCAATATCGGGACGAGCGCTGTCGCCTTGTCCGTCGGCAAGTAATCCACAGTGCCCTTGCCCTTGTCTTCGATCCGCTCGATCAGACCTACTATTTCCATCTCGGATAACCGCTTTGACAGAATCGCTGGAGAAATGTTGCCAAGGACACGCTTGAGATCGCTGAACTTGGTGTACCCATTGTAGACCATTTCGGTCAAAATCGGGATTGTCCAACGTGGCGTCAGAATTTCGCAGGCTTTTGAGATCGGGCAAATCAAGCCATAGGATTTGGTGGGCATCGTAGCGGTCCCCTCTTCTGCTGAAACTATATCACACAGCGTGGCCGGCTCTAGTTCAGAAACTGTACCACAGTTGAGAAGGTCCAGAACTGGCCTGCAGCACCTAGGCTGATTCATGCTTTCTCCGAAACGAAACGCGGAGGAAGACAAATGACTGACTGCTCGACTTCAACAACATCCACAGATGGATACCTGTTCGTCGCTGGTAAACTATGGCGTGCTTTTCAAGCCACTCGACAGGAACGTGCCCTACGCCAGAAACAAGGGGAAGCGCTGCGTGATCTGAATTCGGCGCAACTGCGCGATATCGGATACATCAGGGATGAAATGTTGGAAAGCCATCACGATCTTTCCGCTTCCAATCGCTGAGACTCGTCTCCCTAGATTTGAATGTTCCTCAAAAAGAGGTGGTGGTTCCACATTATTGCGCGACTGTCATCGTATAGGACGAAGAACGAGAAGCTTTCTCCAGAAACCCTGCAAAACAGACTTCCCTCTGCTCGGGGCTGCATGTCCAAGTTTCGGCGGGAGTCTGTGGATATTTTTATGACCCGGGCGCGGACGGCCGCTGGGGTCAAATGGCGATACTGTACGTAACAGGTCTGTGTTTGGAGGCATCATCGTTTTTTCCTTTCAGTGACTTTTCACTGGATATATCTCGCAATTTCCGAAAAAATCAGAGTCAGGAATTATTCAGAGCTGAAAGGTGAACTATCATCATGCCGTTTGATTGGACTAGGCTTCCCTCGCTGACGGCGCTAAGAGCATTTGAGGCAACCGCCCAGGCCAAAAGTTTCTCTGCGGCGGCCCGGTCACTTAACGTGACCCATGCCGCGATAGCGCAGCAAGTGCGGGCGCTTGAGGATTACCTTGGAATGCAGCTTTTGGAACGCTCTCCGCGTGGCGTAAGCCTGACATCAGAGGGGCAGGATCTCGCACGCGCACTTACAATGGGATTTACGGCCATAGCAGAAGGTGTTGCTACGCTTCAGGAGAAAGACAAAAACCGGCCAATCCGAGTGACAACCACCGCGTTCTTTGCCGAAGCGGTCATTTTTCCGATGATTGCTGATTTCTGGCGCAAGAATCCTGGAATCGAAGTCTCCTTCACGCCGTCAGACGAGGCCGTGGACCTCGTGGCAGATGGCTATGATTTGGCGATTCGGGCGGGTGGCGGGGATTGGCCCGGGTTAACATCGCGGTTCTTAATCGAAAGCCCGACACGAGCTTTTGCAGCGCCGTCACTGGTGGATGATCCTACGACTAATTGGAATGAAGTACCGTGGTTGTTTCCAGATAACAGTGTCTGGGAGCGTGAAGCGCTCGTGCAGTCCGGCATAGAGGTAAGCGACATCAAGACGGTGGATCTCGGAAACCCATCGCTCGAAATTCGGGCTGGAGAGGAAGGCATGGGGCTAGTTCTTGAATCTGAAATCGACGCGAGGGCACAAGTGAAGGCGGGCACGCTGAAAATAGCCCCCATCGCGATCACAGACATTTCCCAATATTTTATTGTAACTCCCCCTTGGCGACCACGTCCGCCTGTTGTTGCGTTCATTGATTGGCTCAGAGCGGTCGAACCAAATTTCCATATCTAGTCGGCAGCAATCGGTGAACGTGGTTGAATCACCAAAGCAACATAATCCCTATTACAGGCAAGACTTGCTGACCTAAAATCTGCCTTCTCACAGAAGTGAAACCAACAGTCTCCTGACCTTCGTTGCGCCGTGCATGAACTGGTAAGTTGCTGGACGAAGCCGCCGTTCGCCGCTTTAAAGCTGACTCGTCATTCAATAGGCATCCCCCAGAGCGAGTGCGGCTGCAAATTGGACCAAGGCGGGCCTGATGGAGCTTGTGCGCAAGAGGCACTTGCACGGAATCTTGCGCGTTTGGATTTGTGGCGGGGGTGCGCTATTGTCTGTGTAGCGCAGGAGCACGGCGGGAGCTGGATGGAACGCAAGCTTACAACGATCATGGTTGGCGATTTTGTTGGATCGACAGCGGCCATGGATGCAGATGAAGAATCTGCTTTGAGCCGAGTGTTGCTTGGACTTGAATTGGTTTCTGGCTGTGTCGACCGTCATGGCGGTCGGGTATTCAATACCGCAGGCGACGCGCTCCTGGCTGAATTCGAAAGCCCAGTAAATGGGCTGAAAGCAGCTATCGAGGCGCGCTCGATGCTAGCTTCTGCGCACGGGTTGAAGCCACAGGACATGCGATTTGGCCTGCATGTGGCTGATGTTGTCCGCTTAGATGGTGATCTGCGCGGCGACGGCGTAAACATCGCTGCGCGGTTGCAACAGACCACTGAACCGGGTGAGATCGACGTGTCCGGCGTGCTTTACGATCATGTGAGACGCGTGTCACCATGTGCGTTTTCAGACCAGGGCGAGCGTTTGGTGAAGGGCGTAGTCGAACCTTTGAAGGTGATGCGCGTGGGCGCATCAGTCGACCGCCACGTATTTCAGTCCGCGCCGACGGTAGAGACGCCGAAATCGCGGGTGCAGCCCAATTCCATAGCCGTCGTCCCGTTCCGAACTGGCGGCGCCGTAGATGAAGACCACGAATTCCTGGCCGAAGGGCTGACCGAGGACGTCATTCACGACCTCGGTCTGATCCGTTCACTGTTCGTCAGTTCGCGCACAGCTTCCAAGGCGTTAGAATTGCGAGATCCAGTTGAGATCGGCGAAGCGCTGGGAGTGCGCTATGTTCTGACCGGAGCGGTTCGTAAAATGGGTTCTCAAGTGCGGCTGAGCGTGACTCTGTCACGCACGGATGATGGCGGCTTGGTGTGGTCGGATCGGATCCGGCGACCTTTCGAGGAAGTGCTCGATGCGATGGAGGATATTGTCGCGCGAGTAGCTTCGACAGTGTCGGGGCGAATTGACCACGCCGAGATCAGCGCTATCCGGATGAAGCGTCCTGAAAACATGACGGCCTATGAGTATTATCTGCGCGGATTGGAGATGCACCGAATGGGCAGTGTGTCGAACGATTACGCCTCGAAGGCACGGCAGTGGTTTCAGCGCTCACAGCAGGCCGACCCGGGATTCGCGCGTCCAATTGCCATGGAAATCTGTTCGTGGAGCTACTTGCCGGATTTCGACCTGCATGCGGCAGAACGTAAGCTAAACCGGGCGATGGAACTGGATACATCCGACCCCGAATTGCATCGAATTCTTGGGATTTTGCAAATCAAGCTTAACAATGATTACGGAGCTAGTCGCCGTCACCACGAGCGGGCAATGGAACTCGCCCCCAGCGATGCCTATATACTGGGGCGCTGTGCAGCGTTTTACACATTCGATGGTGAACCTGAACGTGCGTTGAGCTTGCTGGACCGCGCCGATGTGCTGGACCCGTTCCTGCCAGTCTGGATTGTGGAGGAAAAGGTGGCTGCGCTCTATGCGCTGGGGCGCTACGAAGAAATGAACAGCGAGGCACGCAACCTGAACTTCCAGACCCGCCGGTCGAGGCTCTACCGGGCAGCGGCTCGAGTGGCGCGCAGCAACGTAGAGCGCGCGCAAGAATTGGTGGCCGAGGCGCTGGCGGACGATCCGGAATTGAACACGGCCTATGTTTGCGAGCAAGAGAACTATCGCGATCAAGAACTGATGAACCTGCTTCTGGGTCGCTTGCGCGATGCTGGGCTGCCAGATCCAGATGCTGGGAATTTGCGCCCTCGTGTTCGCCATCTGCTTAGCGCCTCACGCTGAAAGCCGATGAGTTACCAGACCTGCCATTCGTGCACCGTGCAGCATTTTCGAAAGGCGAGTGACCGAGTTGCGGGACAAAGCACCATTTCAGGAACGGCACGCTGATCAAACCGCGACCTCCCAACAATATTTCGCTAGTACCAAATGATTGGTGCAAAAAGCGAAATTCAGCTTGACCCTGAACCGCTCGTCCAGCGACCATTTTTGAGATTATCTAGGGGAGAGGTCCAGTGAAATATTTGAGATTGTACGCAGACAAGAATGGCGAAAGCCGCGTCGAAGAAATGTCTGTGGATTTCAATCCTGTTGACTACGCGCCGCCCGCTCCAGCCTTTGGAGTTTCTGATCGGACAGAAGTCACGGGTTCCATTTATGTGCGTTTTCCGGCCGGATGGACAAGCGAACTACATCCCACACCGCGTCGCCAGCTGTTTGTTGCTTTGTCTGGCGAATTTAGTGGTTGCACGAGCGATGGCACCCGCATGAATTTGAAACCAGGTGATGTTGTTTTGATGGAGGACACTGTTGGAAAGGGGCACACTGCGGAGGTGATCGGAGACGAAGATGTACTCGCAATGATGATACATCTTGAATGACAGTGAGGTTGATTCCAGTTTGTCAGGGCAATAACTAACCGGCTACTGCAACCGGTTTTGTTCAGAGTGCAACCAAGATCAATTTGGTCAACAAGGACTCTTCCAGTCATTCGCTGCCAAGAGCACGAACGGCGGCAAAGGAGCCGTTGATTCCACTAAAT
>Ga0316204_10009150_pt1 | contig 13371 bp, 11 predicted proteins | sample 6monrhotite_MG_2_FD_205661 | JGI IMG/M metagenome (GOLD analysis project Ga0316204, IMG submission 205661) | Microbial mat bacterial communities from mineral coupon in-situ incubated in ocean water Damariscotta River, Maine, United States -... | ecosystem: Environmental > Aquatic > Marine >... | reverse complement strand
AAAATGGCGATTCCGGTAGGACTCGAACCTACAACCCCCTGCTTAGAAGGCAGGTGCTCTATCCAGTTGAGCTACGGAACCGTTTGCGGGTGTATATGGTGCTCATCTTAATGCGTCCACTCTTTAGTGAGTCTATTTAGTGTGTCCATTTAATGAGTCCATGGAAATTTGCGGTCATAATCAAAATTTTCACCATATGAACGTCCTTTTGGTATATGTTTGGCGCGCTCAATTACCTTAAATGCTATGCCTCTAGCCTTAGCATAGGCGACGGCTTCTTCTTTGCTGTCAAAACTTAAATTGACCGTGCGCATCATATCAGCACTGCCCGCATTTCCCGTCAGCGGATCAATGGTGATTTTATTATCTTTTGGAAAATCGATCACCCATTTATCATTGCCGTAGCTACCGGACTGGACGGAATTGGGGGCTGGTTGGCGAATAATAGAATACATGGAGATACCTCATTGTTAGAAACCTAAATCTACAACGCAATGTCATGTCTGTAAATTCTAATAATCAAATATTATTGTGAAATGCCTTATTCAGCATTTTTTTCACATCGCCTAACCGGTTTGCAGCATTGGCAGTTGTTCCCACATCATTTCCTGCCACTTGCGGATTATGATGTTGATTGCCAGGCACAGCTTGCCTCAACTGTTGTGGAGGGGAGTTGGGCGCTGTTGGTTTATTGACCACACTTCTTGTGCGCCAGCTTTCAAATACACCGTCCATATATTCACCGGAAATTTCGCCGGAATTCCATAGCTCCGTAAACTCAGCGCTAGAGCTATGTGGGCGTCTGTCCTCGGCCAGATTATCCAAAACAACCCGCATTGGTAAGTTCACGCTTTCACCAAACACCATGGTTTCCGCAGTCCCCAGAGACGGCAAGAATGACAATAAATCAGCTGCACCGTCCGGAATAGCGGCACGGACAAAATTTTGATCACGCTCATTACCCAAACGCATGGAAAAAATTGTGCTACATTGAGATAATGTTGACGGCTCAAGCTCGGATGGGCGTTGGGAAATAATCCCCAAAGAAACACCATATTTCCGGCCTTCTTTGGCAATACGGGATATAGAACGCCGGGTCGCCGCAAATCCGCTCTCGATATCGGCCGGAATATATCTGTGCGCCTCCTCGCAAACCAGCAAAATAGGAACTTGTCGTTGGCTCCACATAGCCAGCTCGAAAGCAAGGCGGCTAACCACCGAAACCACAATATTGAGCGTTTGCGCAGGAATGCCGGAAAAATCAAGAATGCAAATCGGCTTGCCCGCAACAGGAATACGAAATATAGCCCCAGTCAGCTCTTGTATAGAGCGGGGCGCAGCCTGATTTCTGAAAATAAATTGATAGCGCGGATCTGCCATCAAGGTGTTTATGCGCCGTATTAAACGCTTATAAGGGCCAATATTGTCAGAATTTTCAAGTTTACCCATATAGTATTCAAGTAACTTTAGAATATCCCGCATACGGTACGGGACGGGAGAGTCCAGAGAAATATGCGCGGCGGCACGGTGTAAGTCTTTTGCTACGTCCACCATTTTTGACTGCGCACCTATATTTGATCCTGATTGTTTGGAGCGGTCATATAGCTGCTTTGCTTTCAAAATAACCTCTTGCAGAATATCTATTTCCTCGCGCTTATGATCGAGGATTTCTGATGTGAGTAATTCTGCTGTTTCTTCAAAATCAAATAGCCATATGGGCAAATCAAACCGATCTTGGCCAATAACGGCGGCCATGTCCCCAAAACTTTTCGAATATTCATTATGTGGATCAAATAGCACCACATGAGCATTCGGGTTTTCATCTAATATTGCTTGCAGTACCAAAGCAACCGTACAAGACTTGCCTGAACCGGTTGAGCCGATAATCGCAAAATGCTTTGACAGCAAATCATTGGTCTTAACACGGGCAACAATACTGTCGTCTTGTTGCATGCGCCCAACAGTTATACTGGGCGCACTACCCGTTGAAAAAATCAGCTCAAGCTCATTGGACAACATTGTCAGCACGGGCTGGTTAAGCACCGGGAAAGTCCGAACCCCACGAAAAAACCTGGTTTCCCTCGTCGTTTTATTAGTGGAAATTTCACCAAGAATACTCAGATGAGCAATACACCCGTCGCGCATACGTTCTTCGTCTTCAGCGCCAACTTTAAGCTCGGAAACCATTGCAACAACCAGAGAACTATTGGTGACAATTTTTAACACTGTCCCAAGCTCAACCAAATGCAATTGATTGTTACTGATAATAGATTTGTTGACGCTGATGACGGCGCTCGATGAACCAACCGACATTATGCGGCCAACTTCAACTTGTTTTGCAGGGCGTTTTGACACGACCGTTTTAGAGTTTTGACTTACAGTTTGTAATTTTTGCACTGTCATAAACGATTCCCAATCCCTATTTATGGCAAATAACCATAACCGAGTTAGGAAATGCTTACCAAAACCGAGATACTGCGAATGCTGATGTGCTAATTTTATTGATATAACTGGAAAAAATGGTCGGGGAGACAGGATTTGAACCTGCGACCCTCTGTTCCCAAAACAGATGCGCTACCAGGCTGCGCTACTCCCCGACGGAAATAATGGGTTTTAAAGTCTGCCTAGCTCGACTATCCTAAGAGAACTGCTCCTCGAAGTGAGAGTGCTTTTAACGGCTTATTTTAAATACGCAAGCCCTGAAAACAGAAAAGTTTCCAGCTAGGTTTTACTATGGTGCCGTTGAAAAATAGTCATGTTGCACGATATCTCCGGGGCGAATACCCAAAGCATTTGCTTGACCGCCCGCAATCTCAAATACGGCCGTGACCAGTGCTTCTGAAGTCATGGAGCGCAATGAGAAAGGTTTTGCGGAATGTTCAATTTTTAAAATTCGGCCATCTGCACGAATGAAAATCACGTCGAGGAAAACACTGGTATCCTTCATCCAAATCGATACGATTCTTTCTTCTCCAAATTCAAACAACATACCCTCATTTGGCGGGACAGTTTCGCGGTACATCATCCCGCGTGATAATTCGGCCTGTGTATCAGCAACCTCAATACTAAAGACATGAGGCGTATCATTGGATACAATGGTCAGGCTTTCACGCGGGCCAAAATCCATAGCGGGGACTTGTGTTTTTTGGGCGTTAGCAGGGAGTGCGAAGCCAAGAGACACAGTGATTACAACGAATAAAAGTACATTTTTCATAAACATGTCATAACCGAAGCTATTTTATGATGCAAACAAATCATAGCAAAACCAACATATTTTCTCAGTATAAAATGAGGCGCTTAGCAAAGGCTGATGGCAGTCCCTAGGGGAATCGAACCCCTCTTTCCAGGTTGAAAACCTGGCGTCCTAACCGATAGACGAAGGGACCACGCAAACAGCGAACCGCTCATATATAGTCGCGGCTTAATTGGTGCAAGCCATAAACTCAAGAAAAATGCAAATTTCTAATTAAATCAATTGGCTATTGCCAAATCACTTATCTGCACATCAATTTTGCTCCGGCCCTTCCAGCTGTTTTCCTTGAGGCGGGCCGCAATATGTACATTTGGCGGGTTAGGTGCCAACAAAACCTCGGCTAAACCTGTTTCCTCGGCGCGAAATGCTATTCCCGCTAGTCGTGTCCCGGATCCATCCTCAAATGCACAACGCACATGCCCACCACTTAACCGTTGGGCATATGTCACCCGCATATCCGCGAAAGCAAATACTGGCTCCGGCATTTTAGAGCCGTAAGGCCCAATGCGGTCTATTTCCTTGATCAAATCGAGACTAACAGCAGACGGACTGAGCAATACATCGATTTTCAAGGCCGAATTTTTCCGTGCTTCAATTACACTCGCGCGTAAATAATCATCTATAAATGTTTGAAAATCCGCAATTTTTTCTTCTGTAATGGTTAGGCCAGCAGCCATAGCATGACCACCGCCCGCTTCTAATATACCTTGCTCTCGCGCGGTGATAATTGCCGTACCCATATCCACACCGTATATTGACCGCCCTGAACCTTTACCAACACCCTGCGCATCAACCCCTATTACAATAGCTGGGCGGTTGAACCTATCCTTAAGCCTTCCAGCAACAATACCGATAACACCCGCATGCCAACCTCGCATCGCTATACAAATGACTTGTGGGCCATTGGGCGAATCAATGCCGGGTATTTGCTCAACCTGTTCGAGCGCTTCTTGCAAAACCCGGTCTTGGAGTTGGCGGCGTTCTTCGTTTATACGGTCAAGTTCCATTGCAAAACCGGCAACTTCTTCACTATCATCACTAGATAACAGCCGTGCGCCCATATCGGCCTGACCTATGCGTCCACCTGCGTTGATGCGTGGTCCTAGAATAAATCCGCCGTGATAGGTAGTATATGGTGGGCTAGTTCTGGCCACTTCAGCTAATTTTTCCAAACCAAGGTTTGGTTTATTGGACAATACTTTTAAGCCTTGCGCTACAAATGCACGGTTAAGTCCGCTTAGCGGCACAACATCACATATTGTGCCGAGGGCTGTTAAATCCAGTAACGATAACAAATCTGGAGTATTTTCTATGCCCCTCCGCTTTGCTTCGCGGTTCAGGGCAACCAATAACATAAATGTGACCCCTGCTGCCGCCAAATCTCCAAGGCCTGACATATCATCTGGCCGGTTCGGATTTACCAACGCATAGGCAGACGGCATATCGCCGCTCATCATATGGTGATCAATAACGATAATTGGTAAACCGATATCTGTCGCAGCCATCAGGGCTTCTTCAGCACTAGCACCGCAATCAACAGTGATAACTAAGTCTGAACCAGATTTTTTAAGCCCTTCAAAAGCTTGAGCAGACGGGCCGTAACCCTCCTTAATCCGGTCAGGCACGTAAAGCCCGAAATTAGCACCAAGCGCCCTGCCCCAACGGATCAACTGCGCAGCAGATGTGCCACCATCGACATCATAATCTGCAAATATTGTGATGGCCTCACCGGCTTGTACCGCGTCCACTATCCGTATTGCCGCCTTGTCCATATCTTTGAGTACAGATGGGTCAGGTAATAATTGCCGCAAAGTCGGGTTTAAAAATTTCTCGGCCTCCACAGGTTTAACACCGCGTCCAGCCAATATTTGTGCCGTGGTTTGGCTCAATCCCTGTTTGGTAAATTCAGATATTTTTATGCCGTCATCATTTCGCATGAGCCATTTCTGGCCGCGTATCGATGATTTTATGCCGAGTAGAGCCTTAGACACATTTACTCGGGATCATCTTTTTTATAGGCATCAACCTCGTTGCCAAGGTTTTGCATTTCGCGCATAATTTCGGCATCAGACTTAGGTTGGTCTAGCTCGGGGTCCGCAAAACTGTCGCGTTTTTGAATTATTTTCTTCGCTGCCTGGTCCCACTGCTCATCTGAACGCAAATCTTTTGGCTTTTGTGCCGCGTCAGCTACATTCGGGTAGTCAGGAATGTTTTCCGCTTCTGTTTTGAACTCGGGAAACTTAATGAAATCCATATCTGGTAATTTCATAGTAGAACAGCTACTGAGCAAAACGGAAAGCGTAGCAATGCTCGTTATACGGCGAAGAGTATTAGTCATGATTCCATCCAATATTGACCACTAATATGTGCCAGATACACCGAAAGGTCACGCAATTTCTTCAGTTATGAATGAAATACGCCTAGTCGCTATTCAACCGGATATGATTTGCAATCTTAGTTCTAAGAAGCTCTACCGGTTTTCTTGGCCTTGTTGGTGTAAATCAAGAGTGGTTTAGCGCTACCGTTCACCACCTCTGCGTTAATAACAACTTCTTCCACACCCTCAAATGTCGGCAGATCATACATTGTATCAAGTAGAATATTTTCCAAGATTGAACGCAAACCCCGCGCACCAGTTTTGCGTTTAATGGCGCGTTTTGCGATAGCGCGCAGTGCGCCTTCGTTAAAGCTGAGCCGGACATCTTCCATATCAAACATCAATTGATATTGTTTTACCAAAGCGTTTTTAGGTTGGCTTAAAATAGTTATAAGCGCATCTTCGTCCAGATTGGTCAATGTCGCAATAACCGGCAAACGGCCGACAAATTCAGGGATAAGCCCGAATTTTACCAAATCTTCTGGCTCAATACCTTGAAGAATTTCCCCGGTATCGCGTTCTTCTTCTTCCTTTAATTCGCCGCCAAAACCCATGCTGACATTCTGCCCGCGTGCAGAGATAACCTTGTCAATGCCAGCAAATGCGCCGCCCACAACGAATAATATATTTGTAGTATCCACTTGCAAGAATTCTTGCTGCGGGTGCTTACGGCCACCTTGTGGGGGTACGGAAGCTACGGTGCCTTCCATAATTTTCAACAAAGCTTGCTGAACGCCCTCACCCGATACATCGCGCGTGATAGACGGATTATCAGACTTGCGGCTAATTTTATCAACTTCGTCAATATAGACAATACCGCGCTGCGCACGTTCAACATTGTAATCGGCTGATTGCAGAAGTTTCAAAATAATATTTTCTACATCTTCGCCAACATAACCAGCTTCGGTTAAAGTCGTGGCATCGGCCATGGTAAATGGTACATCAAGGATGCGTGCTAAAGTTTGTGCCAACAAAGTTTTACCACAACCCGTTGGACCGATGAGCATAATATTTGACTTGGCAAGCTCAACATCCCCTGCCTTACCAGTATGGTTCAAGCGCTTGTAATGATTGTGAACGGCGACCGAAAGAACCCGTTTGGCATAATCTTGGCCAATGACATAATCATCAAGTGTATCGCAAATTTCTTGTGGTGTCGGGACGCCTTCCTTCGAATCAGCAATACTAGATTTACCCTCTTCGCGGATAATATCCATGCAAAGCTCAACGCATTCATCACAAATGAACACAGTTGGCCCAGCGATTAACTTGCGTACCTCATGCTGGCTTTTGCCGCAAAAGGAACAATACAGTGTATTTTTTGCGTCTGTACTGTCTGACTTGCTCATGTCATTTCCACTTCTGTTTTCTTCATATCACCATTTCATCGCTTGCTTTGCAATAAATATGCCGCACTATATGGTCTTATTTGTCCTTGAATATGACAATTTCATTACAAAGTCCTTATTTTTTCTCATAAAGACACACAATGTGGTTAATTCGCTATGCTATTTTCTATTTTCTATTTTTTATTGTCTATGCGCGTTGAGTAAACATGGTCAACAATACCAAAATCTTTAGCCTCTTCAGCCGTCATAAAGTAATCGCGGTCCAGCGTTTCTTCAATCACAGAATATTTCTTACCTGTGTGTTTCACATAAACTTCGTTCAGGCGCTTCTTGAGAGCTAAAATATCCTCCGCATGGCGCTGAATATCCGAGGCCTGGCCGCGAAAACCACCAGAAGGTTGATGCACCATAACGCGCGCGTTCGGCAATGCGATGCGCATATCCGGATGACCGGCACAGAGCAATAAAGAGCCCATAGAAGCTGCTTGACCCATACAAACTGTTGAAACTGGAGATTTGATATACTGCATAGTATCATAAATCGCCATACCAGAGGTCACGACCCCACCAGGGGAATTGATATACATATAGATTTCTTTTTTCGGATTTTCCGATTCCAAAAACAAGAGCTGCGCCGTGATCGACATTGCCATAGCATCATCAACGGGCCCAGTTAGAAAAATAATTCTATCCTTGAGCATCCGTGAATAAATATCAAAGGCACGCTCGCCTCTGCTGGTTTGCTCAATAACGGTTGGCACCAAATACGAAACTGTTTCCATTGGGTCGTGCATGTTTATTTCCTTGCATATTTTCAAGCGAGCGAGTCGCAACTATGTTTCCCGCTCACAATCGCGCGGAATAGTTACCTCAATGTTTATATTCAAAATTATAATTCAAGAGGTAAAGAGGGTTATTTAAGCGCACAAACATGTGAAGTGTAGATAAAACAAAAACGCCCTGCAAAATTTGCAGAGCGTCCAGGATATTTATGGTATTACAGTATATAAACTATAGCTATTTATTCAAATGCATCTTCTGCGAACAGTTCTTCACGGTCGACTTTTTTGTCTGTAATCTTTGCTGTCTCTATAATGAGATCAACGACTTTTTCCTCAAATATAGGTGCACGAAGTTGTGCTACAGCATCGGGGTTCTTCTGGAAAAACTCGATAACTTGCTGTTCTTCGCCAGGATAGCGCCGCGCTTCAGCAACCATTGCTTGTTGTAGCTCTTCATTGGTGATTTGAATCTCAGCTTTTGCGCCCATTTCAGCCAATACCAAACCAAGGCGCACACGGCGCTCTGCGATTTTCATATAATCAGATTTTAATTTTTTATCTGATTTCTTGGCATCATCTTCGTCGAGTTGCCCAGCTTCTTTTTCTTTCTCAACCTGGGCCCAGATATTGGAAAACTCGGCCTCTACCATATTTGGCGGCAAATCAAAATCATGCTTACTGTCCAGATCGTCGAGAATTGCCCGCTTCATTTTCATGCGAGATTGTCCTTCAAGCTCGCCTTCAGCTTGTTTACTGACGACTTCTTTTAAGGCTTTTAGATCATCAAATCCGAATTTCTTGGCCAATTCGTCGTCAAGCTCGGCAGGTTTACCGCCTTGCACTTCCAGGACTTCGGTTTCGAAAACGGCTTCTTTATTTGCTAATTCTGCAACTTGGTATTCTTTCGGGAAAGTTACTGTCACATCCAATTTATCACCGGCTTTGGTACCAATCAATTGGTCTTCAAAACCCGGAATGAAACTACCTGAACCAATCACCAATTGATGCTCGTCCATAGCGCCACCCTCAAAAGCTTCGCCGTCAACGCGACCAACAAAATTGATCAATACTGCATCGTCTTTCTTGGCCTTGGCGGTTTTGGCTTTTTTCTTATACGAAATTTGGTCTTTGGTTAATTCGGCCATTTTCTCGTCAAGGTCTTTGTCTGCAAGCGCACAGGTTAAGCGCGTATATGTAAGTGTTTTGGGATCAACAGGTTCAAATTCAGGAATGGTTTCCACTTCAAGTGTGTACTCAAGGTCGGCCTTACCGCTTGTTACATCTGCACCATTTGCACGAAGCTCTATTTTTGGCTGTCCCGCTGGGCGTAGCTTATTCTCTTCCATGGTTTTTTGCGTGGTCTCGGTGACAGTTTCCTGCACCACATCATTCATGATGCTAGTTCCGAACATTTTACGGATATGAGAAATTGGCACTTTGCCCGGGCGGAACCCTTTCAGGCTGACTTGCGGCTGCATTTCTTTAATCTTTGCAGCCAGCTTGGTTTCCATGTCCTCTTTACTTACCGTGACGGTAAAGTTGCGAGAGAGACCTTTTGATTTTTGTTCTTTAACTTGCATGTCCGTATCCAAATTGTTCATTTGCCGTATATGATAAATCGGCGTCTATTATTCCCGATAAACAAGGCGCTTATAATCAAGTGAGCCAAGTTTGTGCCGCGCCTTATGTCACGGCTTTATCCAATGTGCAACGGACTTTTTACCCATTTACATTTTGTGCGCATATGCCACATAGAATGGATAATTCTGACATAGGAACGGCAATATTATGGAGTTTATCCCCGAAGGCAGTATGTGGATGTTTTATCTCCTGCTGTTTATCGGCCCATTTGTACAAGAAGACACCGCAGTTATTGCTGCGGCAGGCTTGTCATTAACCAGTCCCAATCCGTGGTTTTTGATATTTGCTGTCGTCTTAGCTGGCTTAATCGCCAGTGATTCGTGGAAATATTGGCTAGGGTGGGCGGCCAAGCATCATATGTGGGCAAAAAAATACGGCGAGCGCGAGCGGGTACAAAAATTAAAGGGCGTTGTTCAAGAAAATGCCATCAAATCACTAGTCACAGTCCGCTTCCTCCCCATGGCCCGTATCCCCACCTATCTAGCCACAGGCTTCTTCGGTGTTCCCTACATAAAATACTGGCTGTCCATAACCTTCTCAGGGTTTCTATATGTCAGCATGTTCTTCCTAGCGTTCCACCTATTAGGCGAACTCGTCGGCGAGAAGCTTAAGGTGTATTTGCCTATAGTCGCGGTGGGTTTGGTAGTGATGCTTCTAGGTGGGCTGTTTTTAAAGAAACGGTTTGGGGGGAAGTAACTACCCTACTGGATACCCGCCTGCGCAGGTATGAGCGGATTTTGAAAGGGTAGACTTCAGCTTATATAGGCGCAAATCTCGCCGTGAAGTGCCGGAGGGCTGGTGGTTCGTCTATTATTTTGTAACCGCGTAAGTTTTCTTTTGTTTTGGCGATTTCTTCGCATACTTCTACGATATAATCTGCGTGGGCTTGGGTGTAGACACGTCTTGGCATGGCTAGGCGTACTAGATCCAATTGGGCGGGGATTTCTGTGCCGTCTGGTTGACGGCCAAACATAACCGTACCGATTTCGCAAGCTCTGATGCCGCCGACTTCGTACAGTGCACAAGCAACTGCTTGCCCCGGATATTCCAACGGCGGAATGTGGGGTAACCAAGCGCGGGCGTCGATGAATACGGCATGCCCACCAGCAGGCTTAACCACTGGAATACCCATTTTATCGAGGCGTTCGACAATATATTCATTGGTACGCACACGGTAACGCAAATAGTCTTCACTGACCGCTTCTTTCAACCCTTGAGCAATAGCCTCAAGGTCACGTCCGGCCAAGCCGCCGTAAGTCGGGAAGCCTTCAGTCATGATCAATCGCATGCGGGCTTTATCCGCCAGTTCGTCGTCATTCAGCGCCAGCCAACCGCCGATATTGACAATCGCATCTTTTTTTGCCGACATAGTCATGCCGTCTGCGTCCGCAAACATATCGCGGACAATATCTGGAATAGAGCGTTCGCCCTGCCCTTCTTCGCGCATTTTTATAAACCAGGCGTTCTCGGCAAAGCGGCAACCGTCAATGATAAACGGCTTGCCAAAGTCCCGTGCGATTTTGGCCACGCCTTTGATATTGGCAAGAGACACGGGCTGTCCACCGCCAGCATTATTGGTCACGGTAATCATGACACACGGTACATTGTCCGCGTTTTCTGCCATGAAGTTCTGCAACTTATCCAAATCAATATTGCCTTTAAAAGGCGACAAATCAGATGGGGTCAGGCCCTGCGCACACAACAGATCAACCGCCTTAGCACCTGTGGTTTCAATATTGCCGCGCGTTGTGTCGAAATGGGTGTTGTTGGGGATCATCTTGCCGTCCCCTCCCAAAATAGAGAATAATATCGCTTCGGCGGCGCGGCCTTGGTGGGTCGGGATGATGTGTTTGAAATTCATCAAATCTTTTACGGCGGCCTCGAACCGGTCAAAGGACGGAGATCCAGCATAACTTTCGTCACCGCGCATAATAGCGGCCCACTGCTCAGCGCTCATGGCGGATGTACCTGAATCTGTCAGCAAATCAATCAAAACATCATTTGATTTAAGATGGAATAAATTATAACCCACATCTTTCAAAAGTTGCCGCCGCTCATCAGGTGTAGTGGAACGAATAGGCTCAACAGATTTAATACGAAACGGCTCTATAATCGTTTTCATTGCTTACTCCAAGTCAAAGCATAAAAACGTCGCGGTTGTCCATCCGACCGCGCTCGACGTCGCGCTAGACCTATCAAACAGTGTTTTAAGGCGCAAGCCTAATTTGGGCCTTAAGGTTGGGACAAAGTTTGCGCAAATTCTGCGACCCTATCCGTAATTTTATCCCATTCAGCTTGATGGGACGCTATATCAATATTCACCGCACTGCCGTTCCGCGCAACTACATCGCCGTTCACCATGGTCAGGACGACATTTGACGGATAGGCCGCAAATACCAATGTGGCATAGGGGTCATAATTCGGTTGCATATTGGGCGAACCTGTCTCGATAATGATTATATCCGCAAGTTTCCCTGGTTCTAACGAGCCGATTTTATCTGCCATATTCAGGGCCTTGGCACCACCGATTGTTGCCATTTCGACTAATTCTCTTGGTTCGAATTTACTCACCTCGCCGCTCTCAATGCGGGCAAGCCGTGCCACGTAATTCATGACATTTATGATATCCAATTGATTGGAACTCATAGGACCATCTGTCCCCAATCCCATATCAACACCTATTGCGCGGGTTTGCCAAGCCGGAGCCGTTCCTGAGCTATCCTTTGAATTAGCTTTAGGATTGTGGGATACGCCGACACCACGCGCTTTTAATATTTCCATGTCAACTTCGTCGACATAAATGACATGGGCGGCCAAAACATTTGGTCCTAAAAACCCGATGCCGTCCAAATACTGCACCACAGATTTCTCTTGTGTTGTGTTCGGAAAATTGGTGGCGACAGTGTCTTTTTCGGTCACCATTTCCGCCATATGAAGGATGACCGGCACACCGTATTCGTCTGCCAATGCTTTTGATTTCATGAGCATTTCAGGCGATACCGAATAGGGTGCATGGGGTGCCACAGCAGGTGTTATCAGAGTATCGTCCTTCCAGGCCTCAATAAACCCGCGTGCATATTCAAGGCCGCCGTAAATTTCCGGTGCATCAACAACAGGAAAGCCGATCACCGTCTCGCCGAGCACACCGCGCAAGCCGACTTCTTTTACTGATTTGGCCACTTCGTCTTCATGATAATACATATCCGTCGTCGTCGTTACTCCGCCCAAGGCCATTTCTATGGCGGCGTGGCGAGCAGATACACGAATCAGTTCACGGTTTAACAGCTCTTTTTCGAGCGGGAAAAAGTAATTATAAAGACGGTCATGGACATCAATTATACCGTTTTCAGCCAGACCGCGAAATGCGACCATAGATAGATGATTATGTAGATTGATCATGCCGGGCATAATGATGCCGCCCTGCGCATCAATCACTTGTGCATTCGGATAGGTGCTGACATCACAGCTCTCTGTTATGCTTTTTATTTGCGAACCACGCACAACAACACATCCTTCCAAGAGAATATCAAAACTCTGGTTCATGGTTAGAATTTGCCCATTTGTGATTAATGTATATTCAGATTTGGGCTGTTCAGTGGGGGTGCAAGCTCCAAGGAATGACAGAACACCACCAAGAGACAATTTGATTAAACCTTTTAACATCTGATGCTCCCGACAAACCCATTACCGCTGTAATCAATAGTCTATCTGTACGAAACTGCTATGAGAAAAATTCATTTTTTAAACCACTCGGCACGGCTGAAATTCCAGCCAATCCGCGATATATTGCTGCATCGGTAATAATATAGTTATGGATTTAAAAAGGCCATTTCGGAATAGAAAATGGCGCGAGTGACGGGACTCGAACCCGCGGCCTCCGGCGTGACAGGCCGGCGCTCTAACCAACTGAGCTACACCCGCTTGCTATCAACATGCGTTTCAACAAGGCGCGTTTACTAGCCCGCTCTT
>Ga0316204_10009149_pt1 | contig 13373 bp, 14 predicted proteins | sample 6monrhotite_MG_2_FD_205661 | JGI IMG/M metagenome (GOLD analysis project Ga0316204, IMG submission 205661) | Microbial mat bacterial communities from mineral coupon in-situ incubated in ocean water Damariscotta River, Maine, United States -... | ecosystem: Environmental > Aquatic > Marine >... | reverse complement strand
GGGCATTGGTGGACCTGAGCAAGACACCTGATCATAGCGCGGACACAAGCGCGAGGGAACAGGTCTTGCCCAACCACCCCTCACCCCGGAGATCAGGAACCGGGGAAGGGGCGTTCCAAGAATGCGGGAGAAGACATCCTCGGACAGGGGCAACATCTAGGTGTTCACTCCTTTTTTCCTACCACAAGTTGAGCCTCTTGTCGAGAATCGCTTGGGGCTACAACTCGCCGCGCAGCCAAGCCCTCGTTTTTCCTTTGACGATCCATGCGGTTGAAAAGGCGATCAGGGCGACGGCCTCTAAAACCAGAATGATGAATAAGCGGTCTGCAGCATTGGCAAGCGGTTCGAATTTGCTTGCAGCAATGCCCAAAACGACCAAGCCTAAAGTGCAGGTCAGAATGATGTACCCGCAGGCCTTGTAGATTCGGTTGGATCGCGCGCGCGTCAATGAAACTTGACCGGCGACGCGGCAAAAGTTGTCGAGACAGAACCACGTCAGGGCCACGAAAAACGTCAAGGCCGAGGCTTTGTGCAAGCTGCTGGCCCCCCACTCACCGAGCAACTGAACAAACATCGGGTCCGGCGACATGCCCGCCGCGAACTGGCTTTTCACGGGAAAGAACGCCACGCCGAGCGCGCCAATGGCAGCGGCCAGCGACAGTTTGCGATCGGTCACCCACCTTTCGCGCCAATTGGTTTGCGCGCGGTCTTCGTCACGCGCGTGGCCGTTGTAGCAAAATAGGAAGATCGAAATCGCGCCGATCGTGCCAACGAGAACCTCGCGCGCTGGGGTGTAGAAGAATTCCGAGATCGACGGCATGATCGCAAAGCCCATCAACAACGCGATTGCGACAAGGACACACGGCAAGAATATGGCCAGCAATCCGATAAGACGCCGGATCGTGCGATAGTCGAAAACTTCGGTGTGTTGGGATTGGTTCATCACTTTCGCCCCTGCTCAATACAAGCATAGGGCGAAAAGACGGGTCATCGCAATGGTGTTGCGAAATTACATGTTTGGCGTGGTCGCCTGAGGAGACGCCAGCTCGGTCAAAATGTCGGCCACGGCTTTGCGCGGATCAGCGGCTGTCCACACGGGACGGCCAACAACGATGTGATCGACCCCGTCGGCAATAGCCTGCGCAGGCGTGGCGATCCGCTTTTGATCGCCCAAGGCAGACCCGACAGGGCGCACGCCCGGGGTGACGATCAACTTGCCTTCAGCCTCGGGCAGGGCGCGGATCAAGGCGGCCTCTTGCGGGGACGCGATGACGCCATCGGCGCCGGCGTCCATAGCCCTGGCCGCGCGCTCAAGAACCAGCGCTTGCACGTCGCCCTCTTTATAGCAGCTCGCGTCAAGGTCAGCGCGATCAAGCGATGTCAGGATCGTGACGGCGAGAATTTTCATATCCTTGTCGCCTTTGCCTTCTTGTGCGGCACGCACCACATGTGGGTCGCCGTGGACGGTCAGGAAGTCGAGATCAAATTGCGTCAGGCTCCGCACCGCGTTTTCGACGGTTTGCCCGATGTCAAAAAGTTTCAAGTCCATGAAAATTTTCTTGCCGTGCACATCCTTCAGCTCATTCGCCAAAGCAAGACCGCCGGTCGTTAGCATCCCCAGCCCGATTTTGTAAAAACTGACGGCATCGCCCAACTTTTCAGCAAGCGCCAATCCTTCAAGGGCGTTCGGGACATCAAGGGCGACAATCAAGCGGTCGTCGGACATGGGTAAGCTCCTGGTGTGGGTGGGATCGGGTGTCCTTACGCGTCTTGGCGGCTGAGGACAAGATCAGGGCTTTTGATAAATCCACCGCATATCTGGCTGTTCGGTACAGTACATATGCACCCAAATGTAGGCATGTTGAAACAGCGCCACAACAAGCGCGTTCCAAGAATTGGTGATCAACGCGATAGCCCAAAGTCCAAGAAAGGCGACACCGTACATGGCGTTCGATGTGTACTTAAACGCACCGCGATCAACGAGAGGCATTTCAGCAATTTCGTCGCGAAAATGATCGCCACCCAAAGCACGCGGGATCGTGAAATAGACAAGCGTGGAATACAACGCCCACGCCGCCGGAATGACCAACGCCCATCCGAGGATTTGCAGCGGTAATCCATTGGCACTTATGGGGGTGTCATCCGCTAACCCAATCAGAATCAGCGAGACCGGGCGGATCGCAAGAAGCGGCATGAACATAACGCCCCAAACCTTCATATCGTTGACGCCGAGAAGCCTAGACATCAGGTTCTTATGAAGTTGGAGGCGAAACACGATCGCCACCAAAATCTGGTGCCCCAAGGCAAGCCCGATCGACCACCGTGCCCAGCCCAAAGCGGAAAGACCCCAAACCGTGCCCTCAGACGGTTGCAGCATTGAACACGCACCAAGCGCGAGCAACAGCGCGATCATGAGATGCTGGGGCTGGCCTTCAAAAACGTCGGACCAAGTGGATCGGGTGCGAATTGCAGCGAGACGAGACATGGGATCACCCTAGCACATCTTGAAGCCGTGCGAAATCAGTGCATGGTACAGGTCGGTGAAAAACTAAGCGGTTCGCGTCCAGACCGAATTTCTGGCATGCGTTTCAGCTGTCGGATGGCGTCGCGGATCAAGTCCGGTTTTGGGGCCGCGCGCTGGGCGTGGGCATCGACCTGAGTGACGGTGTTGTTTGAGTGAAACCAAACCCGAGCGCAATCGCCCCGTTCTATCGGATCAACGAACCTGTCTGATAATTCTATACGTGTTACGTGCATTCGTGCGCCCCTCATTGGTTGTTCACTCGCACCATTGCCGCAAAAAAAATAACGGATGATGAATGCTAAAATTGTCTTCACCCTCTTGAACGCGGGTGGGTAAATCGCCACCTTTGGTCCAAGGCCCAAACAAAGGTACGCCGCCAAGCGGGTGCCATTCACGTCGGGCGCTTTAAGAAGGAGAGAACGATGAACCTAGACAAGTTCACTGAGCGATCACGCGGCTTTATTCAGGCCGCCCAGACAATCGCCACGCGGGACAATCATCAGCGATTGGTCCCTGAACATATCTTGAAAGCCCTGTTGGACGACGAAGAAGGTTTGGCCGCAAATCTGATCAATCGCGCAGGCGGAACCGCACAAAAAGTTGCGACCGATACCGAATTGGCGTTGAGCAAGATCGCCAAAGTCTCGGGCGATGCAAGCCAGATTTACATGGACGGACAGACCGCAAAGGTCTTGGCTGAGGCTGAAAAACTGGCCAAGAAGGCCGGCGACAGCTTTGTCCCAGTTGAACGGATTCTGACCGCCTTGGCCTTGGTGAAATCAAAGGCCAAGGACGCTCTGACCGCAGGTGGCGTCACGGCGCAGAACCTCAATTCCGCGATCAACGACATTCGCAAAGGACGCACTGCGGACACGGCCTCGGCTGAGGATGGGTATGAGGCGCTGAAGAAGTATGCGCGCGACCTGACACAAGCGGCGCAAGAAGGTAAAATTGACCCTATTATTGGTCGCGATGATGAAATCCGGCGTGCGATGCAGGTGTTGTCCCGCAGAACCAAAAACAACCCCGTTCTGATCGGTGAACCGGGTGTGGGTAAAACCGCCATCGCCGAGGGCCTCGCGTTGCGCATCATCAACGGTGATGTGCCGGAAAGCTTGGCCAATAAGAAGCTTCTGTCGCTTGATATGGGATCGCTCATCGCAGGCGCCAAGTATCGCGGTGAATTTGAAGAACGGCTTAAGGCTGTGCTGTCCGAAGTGACCTCGGCTGCGGGTGAGATCATTCTGTTTATCGACGAAATGCATACGCTCGTCGGGGCCGGCAAAGCCGACGGGGCGATGGATGCGTCGAACCTGCTAAAGCCAGCTTTGGCCCGAGGAGAGCTGCACTGTGTCGGTGCGACGACACTGGATGAATACCGCAAGCACGTTGAAAAAGACGCGGCGCTTGCTCGACGTTTCCAGCCGGTCTTGGTGAATGAACCCACCGTTGAAGACACGATTTCGATCCTGCGGGGCATCAAGGAAAAGTACGAATTGCACCACGGGGTGCGCATCAGCGATGCCGCGTTGGTGACGGCTGCGACCTTGTCAAACCGCTACATCACAGACCGTTTCCTGCCCGACAAAGCCATCGACCTTATGGACGAAGCCGCCAGTCGCTTGCGGATGGAAGTGGACAGCAAACCCGAAGAACTCGACCAGCTTGACCGTCAGATCCTGCAAATGCAGATCGAGGTTGAGGCCTTGAAGCTTGAAGACGACCAAGGCTCAAAAGACCGGCTAGCGACGCTTGAACGTGACTTGGCCAACCTGCTGGACCGGTCGTCGGAAATGACGGCCCAATGGCAAGCCGAGCGCGATAAACTGGCCGGTGCGCGGGACTTGAAAGAACAGCTTGATAAAGCGCGCGCCGAACTCGATATCGCCAAGCGGGAAGGCAACCTCGGGAAGGCTGGAGAATTGTCATACGGTGTGATCCCAGAGCTTGAAAAGCAGTTGGCTATCGCTGAAACCAAGCAAGACGAAGCCGCCATGGTGGAAGAAGCTGTTCGCCCGGAACAGATCGCCCAAGTGGTCGAGCGCTGGACGGGAATTCCGACCAGCAAGATGCTGGAAGGCGATCGCGAAAAGCTGTTGCGCATGGAAGACGGGTTGCACAAGCGGGTGATCGGCCAAAACGCGGCTGTGACTGCGCTGTCGAATGCGGTGCGTCGGGCACGGGCTGGATTGAACGACGAAAACCGACCCCTGGGATCGTTCCTATTCCTCGGGCCGACGGGCGTCGGGAAAACCGAATTGACCAAGGCGGTCGCCGAGTATTTGTTTGATGACGACAGCGCAATGGTGCGCATCGACATGTCCGAATTCATGGAGAAACACGCCGTGTCGCGGTTGATCGGGGCGCCTCCCGGTTACGTCGGATACGACGAAGGCGGTGTGTTGACCGAAGCCGTTCGTCGTCGCCCCTATCAGGTGGTGCTGTTTGACGAGGTCGAAAAGGCGCATCCAGATGTGTTTAACGTTTTGTTACAAGTTCTCGACGATGGTGTGCTGACCGATGGCCAGGGCCGGACCGTGGACTTTAAGCAGACGTTGATCATTCTGACGTCAAACCTTGGGGCGCAGGCGCTTAGCCAATTGCCCGAAAGCGCTGACAGCAGTGATGCCAAGCGCGATGTTATGGACGCCGTGCGCGCGCATTTCCGGCCTGAGTTTCTGAACCGGTTGGACGAAACGATCATCTTTGACCGGCTTGCGCGCGACGACATGGCTGGCATCGTTCTTATCCAGTTGCGACTGCTTGCCAAGCGGCTTGCGGATCGAAAGATCACGTTGGAAATGGATGACGATGCCCGTGCGTGGTTGGCGGACGAAGGTTACGATCCCGTTTTCGGGGCGCGTCCGCTGAAACGTGTGATCCAACGCGCGTTGCAAGATCCTTTGGCCGGGATGATCCTAAGCGGTGAAATCTCAGACGGTGCGGTCATTCCCGTGTCCGCTGGACGTGAAGGGTTGTTGATCGGAGAAAAGGTTGGGGCCTCAAACCGACCCAAACCCGACGACGCGGTCGTTCACTAACGCACCGACCATTTGTGGTTGGGGCCGAAAATGACGCCCCAACCCATTTTGAACAGTAAGTCTAATCCCCTCCCAGACTTACCTACGGGCTGATGCCCGGTTTGCCTCCAACCTCGTCCCCTCGGGTTGGAGGCATGCGTTTGCCATAAGGCAGCGCAGAAGAAACACAGACGCCCCGCCCAGTCAAAACTGGGGCAGGGTGACCTGTCAGGGTTTGTATAATGATGGTTGGTGGGCCCACCGGAGTGCCGGTTCTGCGCCGAACAAGGGATTTACCCCTCGCACCGAGTGATCATTTGGTGGCTGGCTGGTCCCCTAAGCATCCTAGCTTTCGCTAGCCGTAGAACCTGTTAAACCGTTTTGACGTCGATTGGGAAAATGCGGCGAAAAGGCTAACAATCTGCGACCTCTGCGTACGCTAGACGTCAGACGGGGCCCAGAACAGGATGTCTTGCGTCTTTTTGGCGGTGTAAACGCATTTGAAGTCGACAATTTCGAACCCTTGGGTCGGATCGGCGGCTTTGTAGCCTAAAGCTTCAAGTCGCTTTAGACAGGCAACGGTGCGCGCCCAATTGGGATTGCGCACCCCCCAACCCAGCTCAACGAAAATCGAAGGTTTATAGGCTTCATTCACAACGGCGGTGAGCGGTTCAAGGATAAACGCTTCAAACCCTTCGACGTCGATTTTGATGAAGCCGGGGCGATGCTTTTCGAATTGAGGTTTGGCGTCCAGTTTGGGTGCGGTCACGACTTGGCTGGTTTTGGCTTTGCTTTTGACCGCCGTGATCCAGCCGATGTTCCCATCGTGTGGCATATACATTTCCAGAACGCCGTCTTCGTCCGACAATGCGGCATTCACAAACTCGATCTTTGCATTTGCGTCTTTGAGCGTTGTTTTTGAAACGTCGTGCAGGTTTTTTATCGGTTCAAACAGGACGATATGGCCCGAATAGCCTGTGTCCAATAATGCGCGCGAAAAGTAGCCTGCGTTGCCACCAATGTCGAAAATCGTGTCGACGTTTTCGAATGCGAATTTAAACTGCGCGATCATTTCGTGGTTCTCGTGGTTGTACTTGTCAAAAAACGATTTGATTTCGGCGGCGGTTGCCGTTTGCGGGTTCAACTTGTTGGCGTTGCGGTTGGGCAGCACGGCGTTCAAGATTTTAGAGAGCATTTTGAGAACCTTCGCGACATTTCAATCAAATTACAGACCACATTTTATCCAAGATACCCCAGTCTGAACGAGTTTTCTTGAAATCACACTCATCCTATAAGGCGAACCCAAAAAGAAAAGCAAGGGGACCGGCGTGGGTGCGGGGGTGCCATAGACTTTGGGCAAGAAAATGCGCGTTGGGCCGGGATCAGGGATCGGTATAACCAGCACCCAATCCCGGCGGGTGTTTAGTTCAGAAGCTTATCGAAAGTCCACGATGTGTCGGCGTCTGCGTTTGCGTGGAAGATGATGGCGATGCGGCCGTCGTCGGTGTCCATGCGGACGTCACTTGAAAAACCTAAGTCGCCTCCTGAGTGGCCAACCAGACCGTCTTCGACCTCGATGCCCATGCCATAGCCTTCGCCGATTGGATCGACGAGCAGTTCGTCAAGAAGTGCGTCGGGTAGAAGGTCACCCGTGATGAACAAAGCCTCGTAGAATTTCGCGAGGTCGGGGGCCGTTGCAATGACACCGCCGTCGCCGAAGCCTTGGTGCTCATAGTAGTCGCGGTAATGTGCGCCGTCTTCGTGGCCTGAGGGGAAATTTGCGGGCAGGCGCGTTGATCCGAAGACAAATGAGTTCGTCATATTTGCGGGTGCGAAAACTTCGGACTTCAAGGTCTCGGCGTAGGATTTACCGGTGGCTTGCTCTAGGATCAACCCAAGCAAAACGTAGTTGGTGTTTGAGTAGTCAAAGCCTTCGCCGACACCAAAAACCGGTGGTTCATCGTAGGCGTAGCTTAGTGCCGTAAGCGGGTTTTGAAACCTATCGGGATTGCCCAAAGCGGCTTCAATATAGGCGTCGCTAAGATAGTCGGGCAGGCCGCTTGTCATGTTTAGCAGATGGCGGACCGTGACGCCACTGAGACCACCGAGGCCATCGGCTATGTCTCCGTCCACCCAACGCGTGACAGGCCCGTCGAGATCGATTGCCCCTTGGCCGACGATCCGCAAGACCGCGACGGCAGTCATGGTTTTACCGATCGACGCTATTGCAAAGGGGGTGTCGTTTTTGGTGGCAGTCCCCGTTGTGGCGACTTGTACGCCGTCGTCGTCAACATAGTACCGTATCGATTGCGTTGAATCGGCCATCGCGATGCCCGGCAGGATGATCGCGCAGGCGATCCAAGACTTAATACCCATGAAATAGGTCTCCAAAACTTTCTGTTGACGTTCTAAACTGGTTTGCGCGCGACAAGGTCAATTAGCGCAGACGTGCCGGCGTGACCGGACCCTTCTTTGATGTGTTTGTCGTAGGCCGTTAGGTCCAAAATCTCAAAGTCGGCAAATGCGGTCTTTAGAAGCTCACTCGTATAGAGGTTCTCTGCGATGCGCGGGCCGCCCGTTCCATAGTCGATTTGTTTGGGCGTGTAGCCGTGTAGCAGTATAAGACCGCCCGGTTTGACGGTTTTCTTCATCCCCTCAAAAATCGCAGTTCGAAACGCTGGGTCTGCAAATTGAATGAACACGGCGACAACAATGTCGAACGCGTCTTCGGACCAGTCCCATGCCTGCAGATCCGCCAGATGGAAGGACACTGAAACGTCAGCTTGCGCTGCCAATGCCCGCGCCTTGGCCAAGCCGACCGCACTGGTGTCCATTGAGGTCACGTCTAGCCCACATTGCGCCATGAAAACGGAATTGCGGCCTTCTCCGTCGGCGACGGCCAAAGCGGATTTGCCAGCATTTGCGATCAGAAGGTCTTCGCGTGCTGCCAGAAACGCGGCGGGGGATGTGCCGAACAGATAGTCTTTACCGTCATAGCGCGCGTCCCATCCCGTCTTCATAGAGTCGTTTCCCGCAGTGACGGCAACCCGATGCCCGTGGCCTGAAACCCGCCGTCTGAAGCGATCAACTGGCCGGTTACAAAGCTGGCTTTGTCGGAACACAGAAAGGTGACGACGGTGGCGATCTCATGCTCGGACCCGTAGCGGTTTAAAGGGATCGCGTCGTGATAGGCGTCGATAATGTCTTGGGTATGAACGGCCATCGCCAGTTTGGTGCGCACAGGACCGGGGGCGACGCAATTGGCGCGGATACCAAATTCGCCAAGTTCAACCGCTTGTTGTCGGGTCAGGTGAATGACGGCCGCCTTTGATGTGCCATACGCCACGCGCAGGGTAGATGCGCGCAGCCCGCTGATCGAGGCGATGTTGACGATTGCGCCCTTGGTCGCTTTTAGCATCGGCGTGAAGGCCTGCGTCATCAGGAAGACGCCATCAAGGTTGGTGTCCATGACGGTGCGCCAACGTGCAAAGCTTGTCTGTTCGATGGGACCAAAGTCAGCAACGCCAGCGTTATTCACAAGCGCCGCGATGGAACCGATTTGCGCGACTTGTGGGACGAGATCGTTAACCTGATCTTCCTGTGAGACGTCGCACACAATTGCGGTCACGTGGTCCAATACACCGGCTTCGTGTATCAGCACATCTGCGTCACGGTCGACCATGATGACGTGATCACCTTGGGCCAAAAACTGTTTGGTGGTTTCAAGCCCGATGCCACGGGCCGCACCAGTGACGAGTGTAATGCGTTGGGACATGTCCCCTCCGGTTTGTGATTGGCTGTACTATTGGCCAATCTTCACAAGAGGGGAACAGGTTTTTGCAGCTAGTCCAATTCAAGCGCCGTTTTAACGATGCTATCAAGAAGCTCTTGTACGATCTTCATTTCGCCATCGGGGTATTCTTGGAACCCGACGACGACTGAATCTGACCCGGTAAGCTGTGCGACGAAAATTCCATAGGGGCAGTACACGATGTTCATTGGGTGCGCTTCCATAACTGTGCGCGACACCTTGGCCGAGCAAAAGCTGTAGACATCCGCTGCGTCGTATAGCGGCGTGGTTGATCCGACATCAGCGCCTGTTCGGTTCAGCATTTCGCCGACGTGGCTGACGTTGTCGATGACCAAGCCTTTGTCGAGGATCGCGCTTTCAACGGAAAACGAAACGTCATCGAAGCTTTCATCCGTTGAATAAAAAATGGCGCTTTCGGCAGAAACGAACGTCGCGACGCAGACGCAGGCCGCGGAAAGAAGAAGCTTTTTCATGGGGGAACCCTTTGAATGGTGTCAAAAACTAAAGCGCTATTAGACCTTTATCGATATGGTGCACCTTGAGATGGGTCAAATTCGCGTCATGTCGCAGGGCAAAACATTTCAGTTTCTCAACGTGAACGTGAAAAGCTGTTTGTTTCTTAGTTCATACAACATGGATACACTTTATCCGATAAACATATAAGGAGCGCCGCATGGCCTATCGCTGGAACAACAATCTATCGGACAAAGACGTGACACCCCAGAAGGTGTTTCTCAATCGTAGAGCGTTGCTGGCGGGCATGGCTGCGGCGAGCTTCGTGCCAACGATTGCCCCAGCGGCCGTTGAAGTGCCCGAGCCGAATTCGTGGGAAGATATCACCAACTACAACAACTACTATGAATTTGGCACAGGCAAAGGCGATCCGGCAGCAAATGCCCACCAGTTGACGATCAGCCCGTGGAACGTGCGGATTGATGGCATGGTCGACAATCCCGGCGATTATGATTTCAACGACATCATGAGCCAAATGACGGTTGAAGAACGGATTTACCGGTTCCGCTGCGTCGAAGCATGGTCGATGGTCGTGCCGTGGAACGGATTTGAGCTGGCTGATCTTCTCAGCCTTGCCGGCGTGAAAAGCGAAGCTAAGTACGTGGCGTTCGAGACATTGAACCGCCCGTCAGAAATGCCGGGTCTGCGGTCTCGGGTTTTGGACTGGCCTTATGTCGAGGGCCTGCGCCTTGACGAAGCGATGCACCCGCTAACCATTATGGCGACCGGCCTCTATGGCCGCGACATTCCAAAGCAGAACGGCGCGCCTATGCGTCTCGTGGTGCCGTGGAAGTATGGCTACAAATCGATCAAGTCCATTGTGCGGATTACGTTGACGGACAAGGAACCTCCGACCAGTTGGAACCGCTCACAGCCCAGCGAATACGGGTTCTTTAGCAATGTGAACCCCGAGGTTGATCACCCGCGCTGGTCACAATCAAGCGAACGTAAAATCGGTGGCGGCTTGTTCTCAAAACGCATTCCGACGTTGAAGTTCAACGGGTACGAGGACGAAGTTGCGTCACTTTATGATGGCATGGACCTGTCGAAGTATCATTGAGCTCTCATATCGACATGATACCGTTCGCGCATGGCAGCGATTCCATATCCTAAAGACTTTTACGGGGACGAATTCATTTTGTCCCCGAATGACCATTATAAAGAGATGCGCCAGCTAGGCCGTGTGCTTTGGCTTGAGGCACAGAATGCCTATGCGGTCGCGCATTACGACGAAGTGGTAACTGAGCTTCGCCATCCTTACCTGTCTACGTCGGGCCGTGGGTTATCGTTGAACGATCGGGTCGACGACATGCTTGTCGGATCAACGCTAAACTCGGACGAGGATCAGCATCGCCAGCAGCGCAGCTTGCCGGCCATGCCGATCATGCCAAAGTCGCTGAAGTCGCTGAAGTCGCTGAAGCCGCTTTAGTCGATCTACAACGGTTCCTTGCGCAAAATGGCAGCCGTGAACATTTTGCCGAGGGCGGGTTGGCGCGGCGTGTATTTGATTTGGCACCTGAAAAAGGGTTCACCGAACAAAAAGCCGGTCAATTGGTGCGGGATTATATCAACCCCAGTCTCGATACGACGATGTCGACCCTTGGGTTCGCGGCCTATTACTTTGCGACATTTCCAGATCAGTGGGAGTTGCTAAGAAACGACCCATCGCTGACCCCCAACGCGGTCGAAGAAATTATGCGAATGGCGACTCCCATTCGCGCGTTCTCGCGGTATGTTGCCGAAGATACTGAGCTTGCAGGCGTTGCCATCACCAAAGGCGCACGGATCATCGCCATCTATGCGTCAGCAAACCGCGACGAGACGGTGTTTCCCGAGCCTGATCGGTTCGACGTCACGCGCAATACTAGAAAGCACATCGGTTTTGGCCACGGGGTCCGTGCCTGCATGGGGATGCATCTGGCCCGCCTTGAAGTCATCAGTCTTATTGAGGCCATGTTGCCCACGACGAAGATCTGGCACTTGAACGGGGCGCCTTTGATCGCGATGAATAACACGATCCGCGCCTTTGCCCAGCTTCCGGTTCGGATTGAAATTGGTTGAAACAATTCCGGCGATGTCGTGATGCCAAGTGTTTTGAGATTTCAGTAATAGGCCTCTATATTACCAGAGACTTTATGAACGAGGATTCCTAGTGCGCGACCAGATTAACAATGGCTTAAGACGAATTCCTTCTTGGACGATATACATAACAGCAGTGCTCTATGTAGCGTGGTTGTTCTATCTCGGACTAACAGGGGGGCTTGGCCCTGAACCAATCAACGCCCTTGAGCGCGAATTGGGAATAACGGCCCTACAGGCAGTGGCACTTGGCTTGGCGGTGACGCCGCTGCGCAAGCATCTTCGTATCAACATGTTGAAGCATCGACGGGCAATCGGGGTCACGGCCTTCTTCCTTGTAATGGTGCATCTGCTGGTCTGGCTACTTCTAGATGTGCAGTCCCTAGAACGTATTTGGACCGACATTGTGAAGCGCCCCTATATTACGATCGGTATGCTGGCCTTTGTGTTGATGCTGCCGCTTGGGGTGACGTCGAACAACTGGTCGATCCGAAAACTGGGACCAATGTGGCGTAAACTTCACAAGCTTACCTACGGGGTGGCGATTCTGGGCGCGGTGCACTTCGTCATGCTTGCCAAGGGCTTTCAGCTTGAGCCACTGCTGTATCTGGCATTCGTCGGGGCAATGCTGATGCTTCGGGTCAAGGCTTTGCCGCGATTGCGCACCGCATAAGGCTTCCCCAGGGTCAGTTGGCGGGCAGTTTTTGCGACCAGACCTTGGCAGTCATACCCCCTTGCCGCAGCGCGGCAATAATCTTGCGCAAACGGGCCTCATTTTGAATAGTTTACGTACTAATGCCCTGAAAACACTCTAAAAATAAGAAAAATCAAAAAAATGCGCATAAGGGCGAAAAAAGCGCTTGCGACTCGCAATCACTAACTCTAAATACCCCTCTACCGGCACAGCGAAACACGCAACGCACGGTAGCAAACACTAAGAAGATCAGGGCGGCGCGCCGAACACTACAAGGGCGCACTGGTTTGATTTTGTCTTCGATAGGTCTGCGCTGCTGTTTGACATTATTGGTATCTGAAGAGATATGTGGGCGGTTTGGTTTGTTTCGACGAACGGACGTCTGGATATCGCATCTATAGGGCTTAGGCTCGATTATTAGATGTCAGCTTCACTGTTTGGCGTGGTTTTTGGTTTTCTCTTTTGGAAACTGAAGCACATGTTAAACAGATGACTTCCAATACGTGTTTATCCTAGCCGGGTGGACATAGTGGCATGCCCCCAAGGTAGCCATGAGTATTGGAGATGTGCAGAGGTTCGAACGTCAAGAACGCTATTTTGGTAGCGTTTCAACTTGAGAGTTTGATCCTGGCTCAGAACGAACGCTGGCGGCAGGCTTAACACATGCAAGTCGAGCGCACTCTTCGGAGTGAGCGGCGGACGGGTTAGTAACGCGTGGGAACGTACCCTTTT
>Ga0316204_10009147_pt1 | contig 13373 bp, 12 predicted proteins | sample 6monrhotite_MG_2_FD_205661 | JGI IMG/M metagenome (GOLD analysis project Ga0316204, IMG submission 205661) | Microbial mat bacterial communities from mineral coupon in-situ incubated in ocean water Damariscotta River, Maine, United States -... | ecosystem: Environmental > Aquatic > Marine >... | reverse complement strand
TCGAGCAGACCGAGTTCGCGGCCGCGTGTGGGCGTTTCGCGCGAGGCATAATTGATCACTTCGCCATCAGCTTCGCTGTACGTCAGAAGCTCTTCAACCATATCGTCTTCACCAAACCGTATCGCGGTGATGCTGCGTTGTTTGGTGCGCGGTGTCAGGAAAGCGATCCGTTCACGTCGCGTCGTGATGTAAAACCAGGTATTTGCATCAAACACGCTTTCGGTCGATGCCGACCCCAATTGCGCCAGAACGCTGGCGCGGGTGTCTTCGCCGACTTTGATGTTTTGCGGCAGCACTTCGTCTGCAGTGTATCCATGATAATCTTCAATCGGGCTGATACAGGCTGTCGTCAGCGCTGCGAGAGCTACGGATGCTAGGATGACACGTCGCGCCATAAGGATACTCCTGATAATCTGCGCTGGAGATAAGGCTGAAAACCTGCCATTGGCAACCTCCAGCTAACACCCAGCACGAGTCAAAAATAGGGCAATAATGTTCAATTGGATCAAACGAAAATCAGTCGATAAGGAGGTCGCGCGACGCTGGCGTGATGCCGTGACCGCTCAAGCACGCATCCCCGAGCCTTTTCTGAAGGGCTGGGTGACGGATACGGTGTACGGGCGGTTCAACATGGTGACGCTTGTCGCGACACTGGCCATGCGGCGCATGCGGGCGCTCGGTGGCGATGGCCAAGTCCTGGCGGAGACCTTCACAGAGCTGCTATTTTCCGACTTTGATCACGCGTTACGAGAGAATGGCGTTGGCGATTCGTCGATTGCACGCCGTATACGCAAAATGGGTGAAGAGTTTTATGGTCTCGCCAAAGTCGTTGACGAGGCTCTTGATGCAGGCGGTCCGAAGGCGGAACTCATCGCGATTCTCCAGCGAAATGTTCAATCCGACGAAGAAAAAGCCAAAGGCCTTGCGCTGTATTTGCTCGACTTGAATGTTCAAGTCGAAGACCTCTCCGACGCGCAGGTGCTCGCGGGGCCTGACGCTCTGTAATTTTGCAGCGCTGCCAAGCTGTTATCAGGCGAAAGACGAGCGTTGCCTTTCCTCGCGGGCAGGCATAGGTTGCGGCCTTCTCGAACGGCAATGCGGAGTTCTTGTCCGATGGCCAGCTTAATTCTGTCAATTGACGCCATGGGGGGCGATGCAGCCCCGACCGTCGTTCTTGATGGTCTGAAACTATTTGCCGAACGGCGCAGCAATGTCCTGTTCGAGGTGCATGGCAGAGCCGAAGACATTACGGCCGGGATCGAAGCGCGCGGTCTGATGGATCGCTGTACGATTATGCATCATGATGATGTCGTGAGCATGAGCGAGAAGCCCTCAGCGGCGCTCCGCCGAGCCAAGAAAACCAGTATGTGGGGCGCGGTTCAGGCGGTTAAAGCCGGACGCGCCGGTGCTGCTGTTTCTGCTGGCAATACGGGCGCTCTGATGGCCTTTGCGATGATGTCGCTGCGCAAAATGGAAGGCGTCCACCGCCCCGCTATGACGGCAATTTGGCCGACCATGGAAGGGCGCTCAGTGGTGCTGGACGTGGGCGCAAATCTGGACGCCGACTCTGACCAACTTGTCACTTTCGCGATCATGGGAGAGGCCTATGCTCGCGCGGTGACGGGAAAAGCCAAACCAACGATCGGCCTGCTCAATATCGGGTCGGAAGAAGACAAAGGGCGCGATACGCTGAAACTCGCCGCTGAACGGCTGCGCGAACCTGAGCTCGGCTTGGACTTTCGCGGTTATATCGAAGGCAATGATATTGCCCTAGGCGCCGTCGATGTCGTAGTGACCGACGGCTTTACCGGCAATGTCGCGCTCAAGACTGCTGAAGGCACAGCCCGCCTGGTTGCTTCCTATGTGCGTGAAGCACTGACCTCAGGCGTGATTTCAAAAATGGGCGCAGCTTTAGCCAGTTCGGGCTTGAAGCGTCTGCGCAGCAAAATGGACCCTTCGAACGTCAATGGTGGTGTGCTGCTGGGACTAAACGGTGTCGTCGTCAAAAGTCATGGCGGCACAGACGCAGAGGGCTATGCCACGGCCGTTCAACTGGCAGCGGATCTGGCGGCCAGCCGATATATGGAAGAAGTTGCTGCCGGATTGAGGCGCGATAGCGTCGACGTCAGCGTAAGTGAGGCCTCAGAATGACGGGGATCAGAAGCGTTATACGCGGCACCGGCGGATATCTGCCCGAGCGCGTGATGACCAACAAGGAAATGTCGACGATTGTCGAAACGACGGATGACTGGATCCAGGAACGGACAGGTATCCGGCAGCGCCATATCGCCGCCGACAATGAGCTTACCTCCGACTTGGCGACCAAAGCCGCTGAGCGCATTCTGAAAGATGCCGGCATCGCGGCGGAAGAGGTCGATTTGATCGTCCTCGCGACAACAACGCCGGACAAGACGTTTCCAGCGACAGCAACTGCGGTTCAGGCCAAGATCGGCATGGGCGCTGGCGCGGCTTTTGACGTTCAAGCGGTCTGTTCAGGCTTCTTGTTTGCGTTGGCCACGGCCGACTCAATGCTGAAAACCGGGTTGTTCAAGACTGCACTGGTGATTGGCGCCGAGACGTTTACGCGTATTCTAGATTGGTCTGATCGCGGCACTTGCGTATTGTTTGGCGATGGCGCGGGCGGCGTTTTGCTGACAGCTGAAAGCGAGCAAGCCGCAGGCGATCGCGGGATCCTGACGCATCATATTCGAACCGATGGCACCAAGAGCGATCTGCTGCACGTTGATGGCGGCGTTTCGTCGACGGGAACGATCGGGCATGTCCGTATGCTCGGCAATCAAGTCTTCCGTCACGCAGTGACGAATATCTCCAGCGCGATTGATGCCGTCTATACTGAAACCGGAATAGGTTCCGACGATGTCGACTGGTTTGTGCCGCATCAGGCCAATCAGCGCATCCTCAATGGCGTTGCCAAAAAAATGAAGCTGGATGAGGCCAAAGTCATCTCCACTGTTGGTGATCACGGCAACACGTCTGCGGCTTCGATTCCACTTGCTTTACATACTGCGGTCAGCGATGGTCGCATCAAACCAGGGCATTTGGTGCTCAGCGAAGCGATGGGTGGCGGATTTTCTTGGGGCGCGAGCCTTTTCCGCCTCTGATTTTTGTAATTCGTTAATATCTGAGCCCGTATTGTTAACCAAGAGGAGTTGACCCAGTGACGACGACAACGCTCACCCGTGTAGAACTAACCGATGCGATTGTTCGCGATATCGGACTGACACGGCAGGAATCCTCCCATTTGCTTGACCGCGTGCTCGAAATGATCAGTGAAAGCCTGGAAGAGGAAGGGGCGGTGAAGCTGTCCCGCTTCGGAAACTTCAATGTCCGTCGGAAGGCGTCCCGCGAGGGCCGCAATCCCAAGACTGGCATTCAGGCAACGATTTCGGCACGAAAGGTTGTAACATTCAAACCTTCTCCGATGCTCAAAGATCGCGTCGGGGGCTAATCACGAGACCCGTCCCAAATGTCAAAATCTGCTGCCCGTAAGATTGAAAAATCCGCTGACGCCTATCGGTCAATCGGGGAAGCCTCAGAAGAGTTGGGACTGCAGCCACATGTGCTGCGATACTGGGAAACCAAATTCACCAAATTCGTGAAGCCGTTAAAGCGCCGCGACGGCCGCCGGATGTTCCGTCCGGACGATCTGGCGGCTCTGCGGGCGATTCAAATGCTCGTGCACGACAAGGGCATGACTCTGAAAGGCGCTGGCAAACTATTGCGGGAGCAGGGGGTGACCTCTGTTCTGGGCGGCGAAGCAAGGATTGTCGCGCCAGCAGACTCAGCTGAGAACGCTCCGAAACCGAGCCCCGCGAGAGAGATGCAGGAAACCGTGCGCCAAGCCTTCGAAGCCAATATGCCTGATACCCCTGCCGCAGGCACCACAGACCGCCTGGAAACGATCCTGTCGGACCTGACGGATATCAAGGCCCGCCTTGATCAAGTGCGTCAGAAGAAGGCGGCCTAAAACACCGCAGGCCCCATTGCCAAACATCGCAATTTGCCTATACCTCCGGCCCTGGTTCGGAGCGTAGCGCAGCCAGGTAGCGCACTTGACTGGGGGTCAAGGGGTCGCAGGTTCGAATCCTGCCGTTCCGACCAGATGACTAGCGAATAACCAGAGCGATCAGCCCGCCTGCCAGGATAAGCAGCGGACCATAGCAAACCATCGTGACGAACAAAGCATTGTATCGTTTTTTCTGCATGGGATGAGGCATGGTGATTCTTATGCATAAAAAGTGCCGGTTTGGATTTCGTTAAGATTTTAAGCAGGCCGCGAAAACCCGGTTGTCTCGCGCCGCAAGCCCGGCTAATCAGTTCGCGCGTGCCCGTGTGGTGAAATTGGTAAACACATCGGACTTAAAATCCGCCGCTCCTAACAGGGCTTGCCGGTTCAAGTCCGGCCGCGGGCACCACTCTTCTCGTCCTGCAGATTGATTTGATTTATCTCAGCGCTGGTCGTGCTGGAGGCCAATCCGTTCGGGGAACTGGCGCAGCGCAAATATTTCGCGACTCGCGCCGCAACGATCTATTCTGGAACCAGCGAGATTCACCGAAATATTCTCGCAAAAGCGATTGGCTGCCCGCGGGGGTAAACACCATTCCAGAACAGAATTGAAAAATGGATTGTAATGGCATTCGGATTGCCACTAGAGTGAAGGGAGTCGTGAATAATGCGGGAGCTCTCCGACATGAGTTTGAAGGCCTTCGTTCAGAATAAAGTCGTTCGCCACCTTTTTGGGGTGACGCGCCGGGACGCCAAGCGGCGCAACGCAGAAAAGAAAAGACAAACTCAAAACGCGCCGCATCTGGTGGAATATTATCACGAGGCGGGTGACCCATATTCGCACTTGATGGTGCAAGTGCTTCCGGCGTTTTGCCAACGCTACAATGTCGAGTTGAAGGTCTATGTCGTTGCTCCGCCGCCGGATTGGGCGGCGCCGGATCGCGGTCGGCTGGAATCTTACGGGCGCCGGGATGCTCAAAGACTGGCCACGCGCGCCGGTTTGGAATTCACCGATCCTGGCAAGCCGCCATCCGACGCGCGCATTGCCGCCACGAATGAAGCCTTGCTATCGGCCATTGCCGACGGCGCATTCTTGCAGCGTGCCACAGATATCGGACGACAATTGTGGGGGGTGCCGTTGATTGAGGCAGCGCCTGTTGCCCGGCCGGATGTTCCGCAAAAGCTGAGCGCGGCTGCTACTCGCCGCGAGTCGCAAGGCCACTATCTCGGGGCGACTCTGTATTATGGTGGCGAGTGGTATTGGGGCGTCGACCGTTTGCACTATCTCGAGCGGAGGCTGCGGGATCTAGGTGCTGCAAATTCGACGAAACCGGATCCAATATTCGCGCCTCCCGCAGTATCCGCATCGGGGGGAGGTCCCGGCTTGGGAAAGCCTGTGGAGTTGTATTGGTATTTGTCATTCAGAAGCCCGTATACGGGCATTGTCGCTGATCGCATCAAGGCGCTCGCAGACGCATATGGCGCGGAGCTAAAGCTGCGATATGTGCTGCCCATGGTGATGCGAGGCATGCAAGTGCCGCGCATGAAAGGCTTTTACATTATGAGCGACACAGTGCGTGAGGCGGAGCGCTTGGGTATCCCGTTCGGCAATATGTGCGATCCAGTGGGACAGCCGGTCGAGCGCGGCTACGCAATCTTGCATAAGGCGATCGAGCTTGGAAAAGGGTATGCGTTTGCACATTCATTCTTGTCCGGCGTCTGGGCTGAGGGGATTGATGCTGGCAGCGATCGCGGCCTCAGAAAGATCACGGAACGGGCGGGTTTGTCATGGAGCGAAATGAAGCCGCTGCTCGGCGGCGGTCACTGGCGCGCGGACGCCGAAGCGAACCAGGCCGAGATGTTCAGTCATGGTGTCTGGGGTGTGCCAAGCTTCCGAGTCGGCAATGTCGCGGCCTGGGGGCAAGATCGTCTCTGGGTGATTGAAGACGCCTTGAAGGCGATCCAGCGCGGCGAATAAAAAGTCAGAGAGGAAGAGATATGAAAGTCATCAATGAGGTCATGCCAAGTGATCCAGCGCAAATGCAGGCCATGATGGACAAGGGGCCTGAAGGGCCGATCTTCATGGTCAATTTGCTGAAATTCAAAGACAAAGCCGAATATGAGGATGGCCGCGAAACGGATTTGACAGGGCGCCAGGCCTATAACCTCTATGGCGCCGTGGTCGCCGGGATTATCCGCGATTTTGGTGGCCGGGTATTTTTCGCTGGCGACACGACTTTTCTGTCACTCGGCCAGGTCGAGGAGCTTTGGGATGAAGTCGCCATTGCGGTCTATCCCGAACGAGCGGACTTGCTGAAAATGTCGACATCTGAAGCCTGGCAAACCGCGTCAGTGCATCGCGCAGCTGGTCTGGCGGGACAGTTGAATATCGAAACCGTTATGCCGAAAGCGCTGCAGGGTCTGCCATGGATACAGATGCTGCTTAAGGACATGGCTGAATGACTTGGCTCAAACGGCTTCTGATTGTCGTCGCGGGGCTGCTGGTGGTCGCGATTGTCGGCTTCAACCTGTTCAAGACGCAGATCGCCGAGCGGGTTTTCCACCGCGCGATTGATCAGAATGCAGGTATTGATCGCAGCGCCGCGCTTCCAGACGGCTTGCATATCTATTTGTGCGGAACAGGGTCTCCCATGCCAGATGCAACGCGGGCCGGACCTTGTCTTGGCGTGCTCGCGGGCGATCAGGCTTTCGTGTTTGATGTCGGTTCAGGCGGTGTCCGCAATCTTGGTTCAATGGGCTTCCCTACGGCGCGACTTGAGAGCGTGTATCTGACTCATTTGCATTCCGATCACATAGACGGTCTGGGCGAGCTCTTGATGATGTCCTGGATTGGCGGCAGCCGGACTAAACCTACACCGGTTCGTGGCCCGGTCGGAACGGTGGAAGTCGTTGGTGGTTTCAATACGGCCTATCGGCTCGATAGTACGTATCGCGTGGCGCATCATGGCCCGGACGTGGCAAACCCAAATGGCTTCGGCGGCGCCCCGGACGAGATCATTATTCCCGCTGGTCCGGGTGGGCAGCTTGTCGTGTTAGATGAGGGCGACCTCAAAATTACTGCCATCCGCGTCGATCATGCCCCGATTGAGCCGGCGTTTGGATACCGGATCGATTATAAGGACAGGTCGATCTCAATCAGTGGTGATACGATTTATCAACCGCGCTTTGTTGCTGCATCGCAAGGCGTAGACTTGATGCTGCACGAGGCGCTGAACAAGGAAATGGTGCAAACTATCGGCACCAAGCTCGGCGAACGCGGCTTGACCAATCCGGAAAAGATATTTGCCGATATTCTCGACTATCACACCGATCCCGAGGAAGCGGCGAGGGCCGCTCAAGAAGCGGGCGTCGCGCACCTTGTCTATTACCATATCGTCCCGCAATTGCCGGTAAAGATGCTCGAGCCTGTCTTCCTCGGTGATTCAAAATCGGTATTCGATGGCAAAATTACAGTAGGGGCGGATGGCATGATTTTCAGTCTGCCGTCCGGCAGCGAGAAAATCGAGAAACGCAAAGGCTTTTAGGTCTCTGATTCGCCATCTGGCGGAGAATCTCGCACGATCCGAAAACCAATATGGTTGGATGAAAAATCGGTGTCTTGAGGATGCCTCGCCGCAGGGCGATAGCGGCGACAGAAATTGTCGGCGCAAAGGAAAGAGCCGCCCTTCATCGTGTGCGTACCCTCGCCATATGGCGTGTCTGTCCATTCCCAGACATTGCCAATCATATCGTGAAGCCCCACGCGGTCGGCCTCGAAGCAGCCAATCGGGGCAACGCCTGTGAAGCCGTCAGAGCCAATGTCCGCAACTGGGAATACGCCTTGCCACGTGTTTGCACGAGGGCCGTCTTCGCCATAGGCGCCAGAGGATGAATCGCTCGAGTCGGGCAAGCCTAATGTCGCCGCATATTCCCATTCCACTTCGCTGGGAAGGCGCCCGCCCGCCCATGCGGCATAAGCTTCCGCGTCGCGCTTGGAGACGTGAACGACGGGCTCGCGCGCGCGGTCGCTGATCGAGCTGCCATCGCCTTCGGGTGCCTGCCAGCTGGCTGATTTCACCAAGGCCCAGGGTGCATCAATAGCGTCGCGATCTGCCGGATGCCTGAAGACTGCCGATCCGGCCCCATCGCGCTGATCCAGAACACCTTGTTCAGCGTCCGTGACATAATCCGTGGCTTCGACAAATTTTGAGAATTGGGCATTGGTGACTTCGTGAGTTTGGACCCAGAAGCGATCAACGTGCAAATCAAACGTCGGCCCTTCGTCGGCGTAAAGCGGCTGCGCGCCTTTGCTGAACTGACCGGCTGGGATCTCGATGAACTTCCCCAACTCAGTCGCAGGCGCAGAGCAGGCGGTTTGCGGCGCTTCATTTTGCACAGGGGCAGAGCAGGCCGTAATGACGGTCAGCAACGTCGTCATGACCGCAGTTTTAAGCCTCGGGCGCATCAACATTCGCAATCAAGCCATTAATCGTTAGTCGAATAGACGCCTTGGCGCTTTCGGCAGAGCGTTTTTGATCCGATCGCAACTGACGCCAAGTCGAGAAATCCAAGGCGGCTTCAATCGCGCCGAACAAGTCCCGATCCGCGATGATTTGTTTGGGCAGGATCGTTCTCAGCGTTGAACGCATCAAGGCTGTATCTCGCGCATATTGGGCGCCGAGAAAATCAGACTGAAAGCGCCGCAAGCCCATGCAGACTTTCATGGGATAGACCATTTCATAGAGCTCTGCCCGTTTCTCGATACTCTCCATCAGACGCTCTCGCCAAGTAGTGCTTATAAAGGGAGCCAGAATTTTGGGCATGATCGCATCGGTCAGTTCGGCCGTCATTTCATCATAGATGCTGTCCATGTCTTCGAAATGACGGAACACGGTTCGCAGGCCAACATTGGCGCGTTCTGCAACATTGGCGGCGCTGGGTGACATGTTGCCTTCACCGATCAGGTCAAACATGGCTTCGATGATCCGACGTCGGCTGCGATCGCTCCGCTGACGGCGGCCATCTTCAGTGCCGGCCTGCAAGTCAGGCCAGGGGCTTTTCTTTTTCGTCGCCGTGGTCACGATTGATCTTCCTTATTCATAGGTACCTAGTCGGCTGAGTTTGGCGGTCCAACCGCGCAGCTCAGTTCGGCCAGATGACATATTCATCCTCAGACGTAGCTGTTTCAATAATCGTTTTATCGATCATGATCGGACTCTCAAGCTTGTGCGGATAAAGTGGGCCAACGGAATCAGCGTGATGATCTGTGAGCAGAGCTTTCAACTCGCCAAGTTTTTCCAGGCGCGTAGACGCGAGATTTTTCTGCTCAGTGGGGTCCGTGGCCAAGTCGAACAGCCAGGCTTTGTCCTGTCGTTGATCGAGTTGTAGTTTCCAGTCGCCAGCGCGGACCACTAGATAGGATCCGGATTGCCAGAATATCGCATCATTCGGGCGCTGGATAAGGCCTTCGCCCGTCGCTTCCGGGAGAATGTTCTGGCCATCAATGATACGATCCTGCGGCAAGTCTGCGCCCGCTGCTGCAGCAAGCGTTGGTAGCAGATCGATGTGCGCAACGGGCGTATCGACGATGGTGCCGGGCGCGATCCGTGCTGGCCATTTGACGAACATCGGCACGCGGATACCGCCTTCAAACAGCGTGATTTTCCAGCCTCGATAAGGCGCGTTGACGTCTGGCAATCCGATATAGCCGGCGCCGCCATTATCACTGCTCAAGACGATGATCGTATTGTCCGCCAGGCCTTCGGCTTCCAGTTTGTCCATCACCCGTCCGACGCTGCGATCGAGCGCATGGATCATGGCAGCATAAACGCGCAACCGATGCGGCTGCAGGTCTCCCACAGCCTCATAGTCTGCCTTGGTGGCTTGCAGCGGTGTGTGCGGGGCCCAATGGGCGAGATATAAGAAGAACGGCCGGTTCTTATTGGCTTCGATGACGTTGAGGCTTTCATCCGTCCACCAGTCTGTGAGGTAGCCGCCGGGCTCAAATGGTTCGCCGCCATTGAATGAAGCCGCATATTGCATCGCCGCCCAGAGGAATTTGTCGATCGGGTCAAAGTCAAGCTTGGCATTGACCACATCTGGATCGTCTTCGGCCAGAAACAGCCCGCTCTGCATCAACAGGCTTTCATCAAAGCCTTGCGCATTCGGCAGAAAGTCGGCGCGCCGGCCAAGGTGCCATTTGCCAATATGGACGGTGTGATAGTCCTGTTCCTTGAGTAACTCAGCGATAGTTACTTCCGAGCCGGGAAGACCTTGATCTTCATAGGGCAGAGCGCCTTCATCAATGCCGCGTGTCGTGTCGATATCCGGCAAGGTCCCGCGATCCATGCCATTGGCGATGGTCGAGATAACTTGGCTCATCCCGTCAGGCGTCGGAGTGAACTCAAACCCGGTGCGTGTTGGGTAACGCCCAGTCATCAGCATGGCACGCGATGGCGCGCATGTGCCGGTCCCGGAATAAGCCTGGCTATAAATCGCGCCTTCGGCGGCGAGCCGGTCTATGTTCGGCGTTGGGACGCGGCCATCGGCGACGCCGCCGCCAAAAGTCGACAAGTCATTATAGCCGAAATCGTCGAGCAGAATGAAGACGATATTCGGGGGTCGTTCTGAGATCGGTAAAACCGCTTGCGCCGGGCCTTGTTGCCAGACAACGGGCTGATGCTCCGCGGTTGCGACATGGTTGGCTTTGGCGCGGTTCAAAACAAGATGCGTTAGAATTTTCGTACGATTGAACCAGCCGAGAATGCCAGCGGCGATGACGGCGACCAGAACGCCAATGATGACCTTTTTCAGCATAGGGGTCGCCTCTATTGAAATAGCTGTTCGCAGCCGGTTCCGACGAATAGGGCGTCGACTGCGCCGCGCTCATTGTCAGACATGGCACTGTGATCTGCACGGAGCCATTGCAGGCACTTCGCTTGATATTTGAACGTCGGTTGCGTCCATGGGCGGCCATCGATTTCGGTGTCGAATGTGTCCTCACCTGCCATCACGGCTTTTGCGTTGGCGACAATTGCGGGCGCATAGGTGCGTCCGATTTCAGCCAGCAGCGGCGCTAACGCTTCACTTGCTTCTTCCGCCGTGAACCAATCCTCGTCACTTGGCGCGTGCCCGGATAGGTCTTCCATCAAATCGACCCAGGCGCGTACACGCTGAGAGGTCTGACTGGTGATCGCTGCGGACGTCGGCTCGACCACGGCAAGCTGAGTCATTTGACCATACAGAGCAAAATCAGCCGACGACGGGCGCGCGCCGAGCACGAAGCCTTTCCGTGCGATCAATTGATCCAGAATTTTGACGAGCCTTGAATAGGAGCTTTCAATCGTTTCAGCGGTGACGTCATTCGAGCCGACGACGTAAAGTCGGTCGATCTGGCGCTTGGCGAAATTTGCCGCGAGGCCAGTGGCCATTTCTTCGTCAGCGGTGTTCATGCCCCAATAGACCAGAAGCGGCGCTGCATTCTTCCAGTCCGCCTCATGCGCCCATCGAAAATGGAACATCGCTTTGGTCAGCCATTCGTCAGCATAGTCTTCGATCAGATCATTGATGAAGCGAAGCACTGGGTCCGTGGGAATAACAGAGCGCCCTGCATAGTCTGTTTCGAGGCGTCTGATAATCGGCGTGGAATCGGTCACTGGAATCAATGCGCCATTCTCGCCATCCGGAAAGAAGAATGTCGGCAACAGCCTGACTTTGGGCTCTGGATAGCCTTCCGGGATATTTCCGTTGCCCCAGAAGACCGAATAAGGCAGGCGCCGATATCGGAGCACGCCAAGCATTTTGCGTGTGTAGGGCGAGCCGGCGGCTCCGGTGAGTTCCAGCCGATTTGTGTCTGACATGCAAATTCCTCCAGACCGCAAGCTTTAGTAATGGCAATCTGAATGTCAATATATGCTGGAACGCCTGCCGCGCCCAATGAGTGGAGCGCCTTTTGCTATTCCACGTCGATAGGGCGCGTCGCTTTCACAACGCGTTTATCGCTGCCGACATGAATGTAGCGCATGTCATAGGCACCAGGCTCTGACGGCATCGTCAGCTCGACTGGATTGCTCGAGTTCGTATAGGCATAGTGAATGCTGTCTTTGGGCAATTGTTTGCCGCGCGGGACGATATCAATGAAATCGCGATCTGAGCCCGGGCCTTCCCAATTGATCTCCAGAACAGCGTCTGCTGCCGCCGTAGCGGGACCTTCCAATGCTGCTGTCATATCCGTTATTGTGAGCGGATTGCGCAACATAACGCGCTCGCCGTCGCTGGCTTTCAGGATGAAGCGAACATCATATTCGCCCGGGTCTGCTGGCAATTTCAGTTCCAGAATGTCGCCGGATTTTGTGTAAGAGTAGGCGAGCTGGGTATTCGTTTTCCGGTTTCCCCGCTCAACGATGTCAACATAATCGAGAAGGCCCTTCGGCCCTGTCCACGCAACTTCCAGCACTTCGCCGATCGTGATTGTTTCGGCATGATCCATTGTAATAACGGCATCAACAATGGTCAGCGGCTTGGCAAGCATGACCTTTTCGCCATCGCTGCCTTTCAGAATATAACGCACATCATACTGGCCGGGATTGCCTGGCAATGACAATTCGACCGGATTGCCATTCTTGGTATAGGCATAAGCGAGCTGTGTATTGGTGGGGGCGAAGCCACGCTCGACGATGTCGATATAATCGAGATTAGTATTCGGGCCGACCCAAGTCACTTCCAAATTCTGTCCGACGCTCGTTTCAAGTACGAAATCAAGGCTGATTTCGACATCATTCAGCTGCAAAGGTGCTGTCGCCATAATCCGTTCGCCGTCATTGGCGGACATGATGTAGCGCACGTCATATTCACCCGCGTCGACTGGCAATCGCAATTCCGCCGGGCTGCCATTTTTAGTGTAGGCATAAGAGAGCTGAGTGTTGGTATTCGTAGAGCCGCGCTCAACAATGTCGATATAGTCAGTTTGGGCATCGGGGCCTGTCCAGTCGACTTCTAGCGTCGCGCCGAGCTCAACGCTGGGATTGAACGCGACTTCGGCGCGAATATCCTCGACGGTGATCGGAATGGATTTCATGACCCGCTCACCATCTGAGCCCGAGGTGACATAGCGTAGTTGGTATTCACCTGGCGTTCCGGGCGCTGTCATGTCGAGCACCTCACCATTCTTGGTGTAAGCGTAGGTGATTTGCGAATTGGTCGAAGTCTGCTCTGGCGGAACCAAGTCGATATAATCGGTCAGATTGTCCGGACCGCGCCACGACACTTCAAACACTTCGCCAATGCCAACGCGCTCCGGCGCGAGAATGGCAACTTCCGCGTCGACCACTTCGATCGGGGCTTCGGC
>Ga0316204_10009146_pt1 | contig 13374 bp, 9 predicted proteins | sample 6monrhotite_MG_2_FD_205661 | JGI IMG/M metagenome (GOLD analysis project Ga0316204, IMG submission 205661) | Microbial mat bacterial communities from mineral coupon in-situ incubated in ocean water Damariscotta River, Maine, United States -... | ecosystem: Environmental > Aquatic > Marine >... | reverse complement strand
GCTTGATCCTCTCGCTGCTCTAGCGCCCGATCGATCGCCGCCGCAGCCACTTGCGCGCCTCAGCCACCCAGAGCACCGAGCTGGCCGCCGCCGTCGCCACCACCCAGTCGACGCCTGACAGTGACGCCGTCCCCATCGCCTCCTGCAGGAACGGCAGGTACACGACGGCCAGTTGGAGGGCGATCGAGCCGAGGACGGCGATCAGCAGCCAGCGGTTGACCGCCCAGTGGTGGAACGCGCTCACGGTGTCGGACCGGGCGCTGAAGCAGTTGAAGAGCTGGGCCAGCACGAGGACGGTGAACGCCGACGTGCGGGCTTCGGTGAGCGACGACGACCCCTCGATGAGCCCGCCGGGCAGATATCCGTCGAGCGTCAGGAGTGTGGCCACAGCCATCGTCAACCCGACCAGTCCGATCCCGTGTTGCATCGGCACGTCGATGACACGTGAACCGAGCGACCGGGGCGGCCGTTGCATCAGATCCGGCTCGCCGGGGTCGACGCCGAGCGCGAGGGCCGGGCCGGTGTCGGTGAGCAGGTTGATCCACAGGATCTGTGTGGCGGTGAGCGGCGCGACGATGGCGGCCCCGCCGGTCAGCCCGAGCACACCGGCGAGCACCACCCCGAAGAACATCGTGAAGACTTCGCCGATGTTCGAGGAGAGGAGGTAGCGCAGGAAGCTCCGGATGTTGTGGAAGATGCTGCGCCCCTCGGCGACTGCAGCGGTGATCGTGGCGAAGTTGTCATCGGTCAAGACCATGTCGCTGGCCTCACGGGCCACGTCCGTGCCGGTGAGCCCCATCGCCGTGCCGATGTCGGCGGCCTTGAGGGCCGGGGCATCGTTCACCCCGTCGCCGGTCATGGCGACGACCTCACCACGCGACTGCAGCGCTTCCACCAGCCGCAGCTTGTGCGCCGGCGCGACTCGGGCGAAGACGTCGGTGGACGCAGCCGCTTCGGCGAGCGCGGCGTCGTCGAGATCCTCGAGCTGGGGACCGGTGAGGACTCGGGACCCTCGGGCCGCGATGCCGATGTCCGCGGCGATCTGGCCCGCCGTTCGAGGATGGTCGCCGGTGATCATCACCACACGAATCCCGGCAGCATGGGTCTCGGCCACGGCCGCGATGGCTTCCGGTCGGGGCGGATCGATGATACCGACCACGGCGAGGAGGGTGAGGTCGCGCTCGTCGTCGTCGTTCAGACGATCGCCGTGGTGGTCTCGGGACGCGATCGCGAGGGTGCGCATCGCCCCGTCGGCCAACCGGTCGATCTCGTCGTTCCACCACTGCCGCCGGTCGTCCCCCAGCGGCGCAGGTCCGTCGGTGCGTTGCTCGCGCGAGCAGAGTTCCAGCACCATGTCCGGGGCTCCCTTGACCAGGTGGGTGCGGCCGTCCACCAGCACGCTCATACGTTTGCGTTCGGAGCTGAAGGGGATCTCGTCGAGGCGCTGGGCCCGCTCGGTCTCGTCCCAGCCGAGTCGGCGGGCTGCCACCACGATGGCGGCTTCCGTCGGTGCCCCGACGGCTGTCCAGCCAGACGCGTCTGTTCTCACTCGGGCATTGGATGCCTCGGCTCCGGCCGCGAGTGCGGCAGCAATGCCGACGTGGTCGGCTCGGTCGGCGACGACGAGGGTTGGGTCGTAGCCGACGCTGTCGATCTCGATCGTGTCGTCGGCGGTGACGACCTTCCGTACGGTCATCTCCGACCGGGTGAGCGTGCCGGTCTTGTCGGTGCAGATGACGGTGGCTGAGCCCAGCGTCTCGGCCGAGGCGAGCCGCTTCACGAGCGCGTGCCTTCCCGCCATTCGCTGGACCCCGATGGCGAGGACGATCGACAGCACCGCGGGCAGGCCCTCGGGCACCGCTGCGACGGCGAGCGAGACGCCGATGAGCAGGACGTCGATCACGTCGGCCGCCGACGAGATGTCGGAGACGAGCAGCGTGGCACCGATCACGATGATCGAGATGAAGATGACGGCGGTACCGAGCAGCTTGCCGACGTGGGCGATCTCCCGCTCGAGCGGGGTGGGCAGGCGTTCGGTCTCGCTGAGCATCGTGGCGATGCGACCGACCTCGGTGCTCATGCCCGTGCCGGTGACCAGTGCAGTGCCGTGTCCTGCCACCGCCGCGGTGCCGGCGAACACCATCGATGAGCGGTCGCCCAGGGCCACCGCGCTGTCGACCGGCTCGGCCGATTTGTTGACGGCTTCGCTCTCTCCAGTCAGTGATGCTTCGGCCACGCGGAGACTGGCGGACGTCACCACTCGGGCATCGGCCGCGATGGCATCGCCCTCGCCGATGACGAGCACGTCTCCGGCGACCACGGCTCGAGTCGGGATCGACACCCGCTGCCCACCGCGCAATACCGTTGCCCGAGCAGCCGCCATCTCGGCGAGCGCGGCCACCGCGGCTTCGGCGCGTTCCTCCTGGACCGCGCCGAGCGCGGCGTTGAGGATCACGATCGCAGCGATGACGATGGCGTCGAAGGGAACGCCGCCTTCGTCCTCCAACCACCAGGCGACCAGCGAGATGGCGATCGCGCCCAGGAGCAGGAGGACCAGCGGGTCGGTGAACTGGGCCGCGATCCGAGACCACCAGCCCCGGGTTTCGTGGACATCGAGCACGTTCGGGCCGTCTGACCGCAGGCGTCGATCGGCCTCGGCCTCGCTGAGTCCGGCCGCCGGATCGACATCGAGGCTCGCGGCCAGTGACTCGACCGATGAGGCGTGCGGGACGGGGCCCGTCACCGTGCGAGCTCGGCCTCGAGATCCAGGACAGCGAGGGTGGTGCGGACGACGACGTCGGGGTTGAGCGAGATCGCATCGATCCCGTGCTCGACGAGGAAGCGGGCAACCTCCGGTTTGTCCGAGGGCGCCTGCCCGCAGAACCCGGAATGGCGATCCGTTCGCTTGCATCCTTCGATGGCGAGCCGGAAGAGCTCCATCACGCCGGGCTCGGTCTCGTCGAAGTCGAAGGCAACCATCTCGGAATCACGATCCACGCCAAGGGCCAGCTGCGTCAAGTCGTTGGACCCGATCGAGAAGCCGTCGAAGTGTTCCGCGAAGGCATCGAGGGAGATGACATTGTTCGGGATCTCGCACATGACGTAGATCTCCAGCCCGTCCTCGCCGCGCCGGAGTCCGTTGTCGGCCATCTCCTCGACGACGGCACGACCTTCCTCGACACGCCGGCAGAACGGCACCATGGGCACGATGTTGGTCAGGCCCATTTCACTGCGGGCTCGCAGGATGGCGGCGCACTCGAGCGCGAATCCCTCACGGTAGGCAGGGTGGGTGTAGCGAGCCGCCCCGCGGAAGCCGAGCATGGGGTTGGCCTCGTGGGGTTCGAAACCGGCCCCGCCCAGCAGGGCCGCGTACTCGTTCGTCTTGAAGTCGGACATGCGGACGACGACCTGGTTGGGCCAGAACGCGGCCCCGAGGGTGGCGATCCCTTCGGAGAGTCGCCGAACGAAGAACTCGATCGGCGACTCGTCAGCCGGGATCGCCGACTCCACCTCGAACCTGGTGTGTTTGTCCAGCTCCTCGGGGTGAACGAGGGCCATTGGATGGATGCCGATGTGTTCATTGATGATGAACTCCATCCGGGCGAGGCCGATACCGTCGTTGGGGATGGCGGCCAGGTTAAACGCCCGGTCGGGGTTGCCGACATTCATCTGGATCTTGGTCCTGGGTCGGGCGAGATCACCGACGTCGACGCGGTCGACGGACACCGGGAGCTCGCCGTCGATGACTCGGCCGTTGTCTCCCTCCGCGCAGCTGACGGTGACGAGTCGGCCGGTCGTCAGCTTGGTGGTCGCGTCACTGGTGCCGACCACGGCCGGAATGCCGAGTTCTCGGGCGACGATGGCGGCGTGGCATGTGCGGCCACCGCGATTGGTCACCACGGCGGCAGCCTGCTTCAGCACCGGCTCCCAGTCCGGGTTGGTGGTGTCGGCGACGAGTACGTCCCCGGGCTGCACCGTCGAGAGCTCGTCGGCCGAGGTGATGACACGCACCGGTCCGACGGCGGCTCGTTCGCCGACCGCACGGCCGGTGACCAGCGTGGGGCCATCACCGTCGACCCGATAGGTCTCGAGTTGGGTGGCGACGGTGCGGGCGGCGACGGTCTCGGGTCTGGCCTGCACCAAATAGAGCTCACCGTCGAGCCCGTCCCGGGCCCATTCGATGTCCATGGGGCGCGGCTCGCCGGCCTTGGCTGAGTAGTGGTCCTCGACTGTCACGGCCATCTGGGCGAGCGTGATCACCTGGTCGTCGGTCAGGCAGAACCGGCGCTGATCGACGGGATCGACATCGACATTGACCGTCGGCTCGTCGGCACCGTCCTCGGTGTAGATCATCCGGATGGCTTTCGAGCCGAGCTTGCGGCGCAGGACCGCGGGGTGGGTGGTCAGCGTGGGCTTGAAGACGGTGAACTCGTCGGGGTCAACCGCGCCCTGCACGACGTTCTCGCCCAGCCCATAGGCACCGGTGACGAAGACGACGTCGCGGAAACCGGACTCGGTGTCGAGGGTGAAGAGCACACCGCTGCTCGCCACGTCGGAGCGCACCATCTTCTGGACGGTCACCGATTGGGCGACGTCGAACTGGCCGAAGCCGTGCTCGGTTCGGTAGTGCACGCCGCGATCGGTGAAGAGGCTGGCGTAGCAGCGCCGGACGGCATCGAGCAGGGCCTCGACGCCGTCGACGTTCAGGTACGTCTCGTGAGCGCCGGCGAAGCTCGCCTCGGGGAGGTCCTCGGCGGTGGCTGACGAACGCACGGCGAGGGTGAGGCTCGGACCGTACTCGGCGCGCAGTTTCTGATGCGCGGCGACGATGTCGTCTTCGAGCCAGCTCGGAAGGCCCGCGTCGTAGACGACCTGGCGCGCCGCGGAGGCTCGGGTGTGGAGGTCCTCGACATCGTCGCGATCGAGCGAATCGAGGATTTCGTGCAGTCGGGACACGATCCCCGTTTCCTCGAGTGTCTCGCGGAAGGCGGGCGCGGTGATGGCGAAGCCGTTGGGCACACGCACACCTTCGGCGGTCAACTCTCGGTACATCTCTCCGAGCGAGGCGTTCTTGCCTCCAACGAGTGGCACGTCATCGATGCCGATCTCACTGAAGAAACGGATGGATTCAGCGATCCTGGTCATACCTTCAGCGTGCGCCGCCGCGCATCGACCGCGAAGGGGCGAAGGTCCATTTCGATCCCTGACCGGCGTCAGAGGAGCACTCGTTCCATGGGGCGGGGAACGACGGCGGTCCAACCGAATCGCTCGTCCACGGCGTCTCGCATCGCGTTGCTCGCGTTCTCCGAGCCATGGATCAGGTAGCAGACCCCGGGAGCGTCCGGCGCGGCATCGAGCCAGTCGCACAGTTCGGGCAGGTCCGCATGTACGGAGAAGCTCTCGAGCTGATGGACGTCGGCCCGCACCGGCACGTAGGAGCCGAACATCTTCACGGTCCGCTCGCCATCGGCCAGGCGTCGACCGCGAGTGCCATCGACCTGGAAGCCGGACAGGATCACGGTGTTGAGTGGATCGGGGAGCAGCCGGCGGAGGTGATGCAGCACTCGGCCGCCGGTCGCCATGCCCGATGCGGAGATGATGATCGACGGGTAGGAGAGCGACGACAGTGACATGGAGTCCTGAACCGAGCGGCATTCGGTGACCCGGGATGTGTCGAAGGGATCGCGCTCGACGATGTCGGGACGGATGCCCGGGTGGCCGGCGCGAAGCGCCCGTCGATAGAGCCCGAGCACATTGAGCGCCATCGGGCTGTCGACATAGATCGGGAGCTCGGGAATTCGGCCCGCCAGTTCGAGTCGGTGGAGCGCATCGAGCACCACCTCGGTGCGGTCCACGGCAAAGGCCGGGATGAGGACCATGCCGCCCCGCTTGGCCGTCGCCGAGATCGCTTCTGCCAGATCTTCGAGGTCGTCGTCGTCGGTGGCGTGGCGGCGGTCACCGTAGGTCGACTCGATCAGCATGACGTCGGTGCTCGGGGGTGGCGCCGGCGGGTTCAGGATCGGATGCTCAGGGCGGCCGACGTCGCCGCTGAAGAAGACGCCGCGTGTTCCGTCGCGGCTCTCGACGTCGAGGGCCACGGAGGCACTGCCGAGGATGTGTCCGGCCCAGCGCAGATGACCTTCGATGCCGGGGGCCATGGCGAACGTCTTGTCGAACGGCATCGGATCGAGGCGCTTGATGGCTTCCTGGGCGTCCTCGTCGGTGTAGAGGGGGAGGGCGGGGGAGTGTTTGCTGTAGCCCTTCTTGTTGGCGTAGCGGGCCTCCTCCTCCTGGAGGTGGGCGGAGTCGGTGAGGAGAATCTTGCTCAGGTCGGCGGTGTCGGGTGAGCAATAGACGGGGCCATGAAAGCCTTGCCGGACCAGCGCCGGGAGGTAGCCGGTGTGATCGATGTGGGCGTGGCTGAGCACCACGGCATCGATCGACTCCGGTGGCACCGGGAAGTCGGCCCAGTTCCGGCGACGGAGTTCCTTCAATCCCTGGAACAGTCCGCAATCCACGAGAACCCGCGAGCCGTTGGACTCGACCAGGAAGCGGCTTCCGGTGACGGTGCGCGTGGCACCGAGGAATCGAAGACTCGCTCGCGGGATCGCCATGCCATCAGCCTGGCCGATGGTCCGACCGTTCTGCAGGGCCGAAGGTCAGGTTGCGGGCCTGGACGCCGCCTGAGCAACGATCACTCGATTGCCGCCCTGGGCCTTCGCGTGATTGAGCGCACCCGCGGCGCGGTGGAGGATCTCCTCGATCGTGCCTCCCGATGATGATCCGATCACGCCGATCGAGAGGGTGAACGGCTCGGTCTCGTCCGAGGACTGGGCGAGCACGAGCTCCTCGCGAAGCCGCTCGAGGGCTCGGGTGGCGTCGCTGGGACTCGTCCTGGGAAGGATGAAGAGCAGCTCGTCGCCGCCGATTCTTCCGACGATGTCGTCGGGGCGGATCGTGCGTCGGGCCACACGTGAAAGCATCTGGAGTGCGGCGTCTCCTGCTTCTCGTCCGTTCCGGTCGTTGAAGCGGCCGAAGTCGTCGACGTCGGCGACGGCAACGGTGAACGACTGGCGCTCCTTGAGGAGGCGCAGGACTCGGTCCTGCATGGTGCTCCGGTCGGGGAGTCCGGTGAGCCGGTCGACGGCGTCGGCGTTGCCCTTGGCGCTGGACGTACGGATGACCGCGATGCGAGCGGCAAGGACGCCGGCGATGTCCTCGAGATGGGCGACGAGTCGGGGATCGATCAGCTGCCCGGGCGGCCGGAAGTGGTACAGCACGCCGAGGAGTTGGGAGGTGGCATTGAGCGGCACCGCGATGGCGGACATCGGCATCGGGAGCCGTGACTTCAGATGGCTGCAGACGTCGAGACGATCGGTGGTCTCGTAGGTCAGGGTCGTGTTCGTGCGCGCCGCGAGCGAATCCCACGGTGAACTCCGGGTCCCGGCCACCGACACGTGCGTGCCGGTCGCCACTGCGAGGGTGAGGATCGGCTCGACAGCGTCGACCAGGTGCAGTTCGAGCGGGCGATTGCCGAAGCTGGTGGTGAACGATTCGCGAATGACGTCGATTGCGTCCTGCTCGCTGACCACTTGGTCGAGAGCCTGATCGAGCTCTCTCAGCATCTGCCGCTCGGATCGTTCTTCGTGGAGCGCCCGCTTCGACTCGGCCACTCGCTCGTTGGCATGCCGTCGAGCGTCGTCGACACGCCGGCCGACGAAGACCTGGGCCAGGAGTGGTGCGACGAGACCGGCGAGCAGGGCGGGAATGGCCACGCGCAATGCCAGATCGAACGCGGCGGGTGCCGCACCGGTCGCGGCAGAGCCCGCGCCGACGACAATCGCAGCGAGCAGGCCAATGATCGTCAGGCGCCGTGTCGGCGAATCACGTTCGGACATCGCTTCTTCTATCGATCGAAAGGCCCAAAAACTGAGGGCCAATGGTCCCAGCAGGGCTCCGATCAGCCGATCTCGGACCGATGGAGGCGAAACTGCAGCAGCATTGTATGTTACCGGGCGGTAATATTCGGTGTACGGCCACCCGCCAATCGCTCGCGAAGGGACCCCCCATGCCTGACTTCTCCATGGCGCTCAACGAGGACCAACAAGCGCTCCAGAAGTGGATCCACGAGTTCGCCGTCGATGTCATCCGTCCGAACGCCGAGGAGTGGGACGAGAAGGAAGAGTTCCCCTGGCCCGTCGTGCAGCAGGCCGCCGAAATCGGCCTGTACGGATGGGAGTTCATGGCCGAGGTCATGATGAACGACCCCACGGGCATCTCGACGGTGATGGCGATCGAAGAGATCTTCTGGGGCGACGCCGGAATCGGCATGGCCATCATGGGGTCCGGTCTTGCGGCCGCCGGCATCGCTGCCTCTGGCACCCAGGAACAACTCTTCGAATGGGTCCCCCAGTGCTACGGCACCGCCGAGGACGTGAAGGTCGGCGCCTTCTGTGCATCTGAGCCCGACGCCGGTTCCGACGTCAACGGGTATCGCGCCCGAGCCGTCTATGACCAGGCCACCGACGAGTGGGTGCTCAACGGCACCAAGGCCTGGATCACGAACGGCGGCATCGCCAACGTCCACGTGGTCGTCGCGGTGGTGGATCCCGAGCTCGGCTCCAAGGGCCACGCCTCGTTCATCGTCCCGCCCAACACCCCCGGGCTCAGCCAGGGCCAGAAGTACAAGAAGCACGGCATCCGTGCGTCACACACCGCCGAGGTCGTGCTCGACGATGTCCGTGTGCCCGGCCACTGCCTGCTCGGCGGCAAGGACAAACTCGACGAACGCCTCGCCCGTGTCCGCGAGGGCAAGTCCGGCAACGCGCAGGCCGCCATGCAGACGTTCGAGGCCACCCGCCCCGCCGTCGGGGCCCAGGCGCTCGGCATCGCCCGTGCCGCGGTCGAGTACTCCACGGAGTACGCCAAGGAACGGCACGCCTTCGGCAAGCCGATCATCATGAATCAGGGCATCGCCTTCATGCTCGCCGACATGGCCACCGAGGTCGAAGCCAGTCGTGCCCTCATCTGGAAGGCTGCCTGGCTCGGCAAGCAGCGTGCCTTCAAGAACGCCGAAGGTTCGATGGCCAAGCTCAAGGCCGGCCGCACCGCCACCTGGGTGACCGAACGCGCCATCCAGATCCTCGGCGGCTACGGCTACACCCGCGAGTACCCCGTCGAACGATGGCACCGCGACGCCAAGATCCACGACATCTTCGAAGGAACCGAGCAGATCCAGCAGCTGGTGATCAGCCGGGCCATCTCGGGCCTGCGGATCGAGTAGGCAAACAAAGGGATTGCGGTACTTTCGATCACAGTGGTGACCAAAGGTCAACAGTGGTCAGGCCCTGTGGATAACTGGTCCATCCCTACCCTCATCCCTACCCGGGGTAGGGATGAACGCGCTACGGTCGAAGGCCATGGCGACCATCCGACAGCGGCGACCCGGGGTCTGGGAAGTGCGCGGCTACACGGGCAAGGACGTCGACGGGAAGTCGACCCAGGTCTCGCGGACGGTCTATGGCACGAAGAAGGACGCCAAGCTCGTGGCTGCCGAGCTGACGGTGAAGCCGGCCCGCAATGCGGGCGGCCGCAAGCTGCGCCAGTTGCTCGACGAGTGGATCGACATCAAGGCGCCCGGTTGGGCCGACCTCACGATTCGGGATCAGACGAGCCGGGCAAAGCAGGTGGCCGCGGATCCGATCGGCAACATGTCGGTCGCCTCGATCGGCGTGTCCGACGTCGACCGCTGGATCGCTCGGCTGCGCAAGGCTGGAGTGGGAGAGGGAGCCATCCGCAATCAGCACACCGTGTTGCGGTCTGCGCTACAGCAGGCTGTGCGCTGGGAATGGATCGCCACGAACCCGGCCTCGAGCGCGCCAATCGAGAGTCCGAAGCGTCAGCAGCAACGGACGCTCACGAACGACGAGGTGCGCGCTGTGATCGCGGCGGCAGCCGAGGTCCACGAGCTTGCGCCTCTGGCGTTCCGTCTCGGCGCCGAGATGGGCGCTCGTCGTAGCGAGCTGGCGGCGCTCCGGTGGGACAAGTTCGTCGGCGACAAAGTGGTAGTCGACGGCCAGATCATCGTGTCCGCCGACGCTGACGGCGTGCGAGCGCCACGGCTCAAGCCGACCAAGACCGGTAGCCGTCGGGTCGTCACGCTCAGCCCAGCACTACTAGCGATGGTCGAGGAAAGGCGGGAGAAGTATGGCGACGTGACCAGTTGGCTGTTCACGCCCGACTCGGACCCGCCGAGTCCCGACCGCATCGGCTGGTGGTGGCGACGATCCCGGGAGCTCGCTGGTCTCGACAAGCGTTGGCGTCTGCACGACCTCCGTCATTGGTCAGCAACGCAGTCGATCGCGTCCGGCCAGGACGTTCGCACGGTCGCCAACCGGCTGGGCCATGCGGATCCGGCGATGACGCTGCGAGTCTACGCTCACGCGGTCGTGCGTGCGGACGAAGCATTGGCGCAGATCCTTGGCAGCACATTGGACGATCGGGAGTCGCTGTGACTGAGCTGCATCGCCCAACCCCAGACGTCGAGCACACGTACCATTGGCTCCTCCGCGAAGGCTTCGATGTAGTCGAGTCGCGTGGCGGCCCGGGCGAGAGCTTTGGCAACCAGTTCGTCTGTCTCTCCGATGGAACGGACAACGTGACCATCACGAGAGATCGAGGCCAGTGGATGCTCGGCCTGTGGCCCGGTTCATGGTCTGCCTCGAAGCCGCTCGACCTGGTGCTCGCGGTGATGGACGGGAGCTACCGGCAGCCGCCATCCCAAGTTGAGCTACCTGATCAGTTGCCCGTTGGCGCTAGCTGGATCGAGGTCTTGCCGAACGCCCTCGAGTGGGCGAGCAGTGGTTCTCATCGGGAGGTCATCGCCGAGGCTGGAGGGTGGTACCGAAGCGATCTGACGCTTGGGGAGGTTCCAGGTCGGCCGAATCTCGACGACATTGGTTATTGGTTGGCGAGGTTGGCCGGAGCCATAGAGGCGCCCGAGTCGGACCTGCCAAGCCTCGGCACTTCACGGGACTTCGGGTACCCGCACGTCGAGAAGACCTCCGAGGGATTCGCGTATGTCGTGGTCGAACGTGGTCTCGAACTGGTTCGCAGAGAGACCCCAGATGTACTCGAGATTCTGTCGTGGGCCTTGAAGGACACAACAAGCGTGATGGCTTCCGCTTGGGAGATGCAGCACCGTCACCCGACAGATGACGTGCGACGGCGGATGTTCGCCAAACAGCTCGTCCTTTTGGATCGGTTGCACCCGTTGTGGGCTCGGTGGCGAGTGAAGGAGCTGGGCCAGCGACTGAAAGAGGCGGGTCTCGATCCGACGGAGGCCCACGAGGTCGTGGCTGAGGCTGTCGCCTGAGCTGCCCCGAAGCTGCCGCGTTCCGGAGCGTGCGGGGTGTCTCGGCCGATACTCATCCCGAGCAGTGGCATCCTTCCTGGAGCTGTCCTAGCCATTGCGGTGTCTCCGAGCTCGCTCGCGGATTCTCTCGAAGAAGCCGTCTGGGTCCCGGTCGTGCTCATCGAGGCCTGAGAGCCACCGCGTCAGCTCTTCTGCGATGTGTTCGTCAGAGTGGAGGTAGGGCCGCCCGTCGACATGCCCACCGTGTCGCACAAGATTGCGGTCGGTCGGGTCGTGTGTCATGTCGAATCCGTCGAGATGCTGTAGCGCGGACATGACGAGTACTTCCGCTTCGACCTTCATTGGCGCCCACGCCCACAGACGGGCCCAGGCCGCGGTCTCGGCGCGGGACCGAGACCCGGCGATGAGATCTCGCCACTTCGCCTCGACCTCTTGGCGGGTTGGCCCGGTGATTGGTGCTGTCTCGTTGCGCCGGTAGGTGTCAGGCAGCGGCGTGGTGCTGTGCGATTCCTGCTCGCGGATCCGATTCCTCCATTCGTGGAGCAGATCGAGGAAGTCGTCGATTCCCAGGTGTTCACTCTCGTCAGGATCCCCGTAGTCATTCCGGGCATGGACCCAACCGTTCTGGAGGTAGAGCGAAGTTGCGTTGCCGGCACTGATCATGCCGTCTGTTCCGGAGGCCAGGCATCGACCGAGGGCGTTTGCGGCAACGTCTACCCAATACGTCGAGGGCCCGTTTCCGCCAGCACCCCTCGGTGGAAGTGAGGAGATGCAGTCGCCAAGGGCATGGTTGAAGATCGGCCAGTCTCCACCGAGATGGGCATCAACCTGGCCGTCGTCGCGAGTGGTGAAGGTCACGGGCGTGCGTTCTGGTGACTCGATGCCCATGACTCCACTATCGCAGAGGTGCAGTCGTTGGCCTCCGGCGCTCGTCGACCCACTGGTCGATCTCTCGTGGGTCGAAGCGGACGAACTTGCCAATCTTTAGAAACGGCACTCGGTCCTCGGCGGTCAACCGGCGGACGAATCGCGGTGTCACTCCAAGTCGTTCTGCTAGAGCGGCTACATCGATCAACTCCCGCGGTGCGGAGTGGTCGTCGACGCCTCTTGGGTTCGATCGGTGTGCTGCGGTGTCTTGCGGTTCGCTGTTCATGCCCACCTGTGACCCGGGCGAACAGCGGATTGGGACACGAAGCGGCCGAATTTCCGAACGGCCTACGGTCCGTCGGCGTCGCAATCGCTCCCTGCGCGGTTCGTGGGCAACCCGGAGGGGCGGCAGCGTCGGCGGAGGGACCTATCCGGCACCTATCGGGGACCTATCCGCCGACCTATCCATCGCAGGTCCGCAGGACCTGCAGATGTGTCTCAGGTTTTTCCGTGGGTCGGTGCGGTCGATTGGACGAGCGGATGTGCCCGTCTATCTGAACGCTAAGGGCAGGCGTCGAACGGATCGCAGGCGCGGTAGTCGGCCAGGGGCTGGCTCAAGAGACCAGGCACCGAGGCGCCAGGACTCTGCGCCGGCGGTGATGATCATGAGCGGGGCGGGGCAGAGTGCCTCAGGCTCCTCGGAGATGGTGCGGAGCGTCCGCTTGTCGAGTCGGCTCGGTATCGGCTGGCCGCCAGGGTGGGTGTGCCAGTCACCCAAGTAGGTGGTTCGTCGGCCGCTCGCGGTGTACGTCTCGGCGATTCTGTCTGTCTGCCACTCGTTGTCGGGATAAAAGTTGTGAACGGCGTGGATCGCGTCCGGCCCTGGCCCGATGACAGACTTTATGAACACCTGGGGTGTGTCCGGGACCCACCATCCCATGAGAACTCCACCGGTCTCGTTCGGATAGTGGCAGTTGGCGGCCTCGACGATTTCGTCGAGTGCCTCGAGGCTCAGGATGGCTTGTGTGCGGCGGAGCATGATGTGTGGGTGGGAAGACGTCGGTTGTCTGTGTTCCCCGGTATGGGTGAGCCATCCGAATCACGCATGGTGACCACCGCGACGTTCCAGTCCG
>Ga0316204_10009145_pt1 | contig 13374 bp, 7 predicted proteins | sample 6monrhotite_MG_2_FD_205661 | JGI IMG/M metagenome (GOLD analysis project Ga0316204, IMG submission 205661) | Microbial mat bacterial communities from mineral coupon in-situ incubated in ocean water Damariscotta River, Maine, United States -... | ecosystem: Environmental > Aquatic > Marine >... | reverse complement strand
TGTACAAATCTCCTTTAAAAAGTTCAATAAGCGTTGCTCAATATGAAAGTGTCGAGTGTTGTAAAGGTGTTTATCTATCTCGCAAAGTTTTCGGCCTAGCATTGTGCTTATCCTTGTTTGAATATTCAGTGCTGCGCTACCAAGCGAGGCAAGTTTATGAAGCCTTATTTCGCAAACCAGGGTCTCTTTGAGAGCAGTTGTGTTGTACTGGTATTGCTCGTGTCCCACCGATTCCAAGCCAATCATGTCGTCAGAAAAGTAAAAGCCACTGACATGGTTAATGCCGCTCTCATCTTTTTTTTCCAACTTGACTGCGCCCGACTGAATAACATAAAGTGAAGTGGCAGGATCACCCCTTTTATAAATAAACTCATCGTTCTTATAAATCAATTCAAATTTGGTAAGATCACGTATGCTACAAAATAGATCTTCATTCCCCCATAGTTGAATACAATATTTTCGGGTTGGGCAGCCGTCAGTCTGCTGCCTATTCTTAATCTTACGTAGATTGAATGTTGCTGGATCGCGTTGCAGTTTGTTTACTTTATTCGCCACAAGTATTAAGTTTTTATGGTTATGATTTTCTGATTGTTATCTATCGTTTGAATCAGCCTTATAAATTTAGGACCTTCCTCGTAAGCCGGTCCCGGCAGTGGATATCCGTTTTCATAATAGCGAGGAGCTGTGCGGATCGGTTTCTGGGGGCTGTCTTCGTTATCCGCTGGTTCGGCAAGTACAGGACCGGTCAGTAAAAAGGGTGTTACTAGTATGATTATCGATTTCATAATATCTCCTCCTGGTTTTGCTTATGTCAGTTGGTTTGCAGGGATCAATAAAATACAGGTTTTTCGGCGCTAACTTTTTTAAGCATCTACTTTCGGGTCGTAATTACATTGGTATATTTTAAGTTACCGCTGACTCGGACTGCATTTCCAGGAGTTCTTCTTCAACCCCTGCAGCACGCGTCAGTTCTGCAACATTGTGTTTAGTAAAGAAGCCACTGAAATCACCGAAGCGTTGAACGTATTCGATAATCAGTGATGAATGTTCTGAAGCGCTTGAGAATATCTGTTTCAGTCCGTCATCTTTAGAGCCGATAACATCCAGCAGGAAGTCGCGACCCTGGGAGGCGATCTGTTTTACCACGAAGTCTATGTGCTCCGTTCCATGGCGATCACCATCACACACGGCAAGCGCCATATGATGAAGGCGAGGACCATAGTTGCGGACAAATGTCTCTGTCGGTGATGGCAGTTTTTCCAGATGATTGACGAAATAAGGCGTGTTATTTGCTGTAAAAACCTTTGCCGGACTGAACATCTCGTTCGAATAATGCGTACTCTTCGTTACGTTGGTCGAAGAGTTCTGATCTTTTATGTCATAGGATCCCCAGTAGTAATAACTGGATAACGATAGCCACTCCAGCAATGCGACTTCACGGTTCTGGCAATATACACGTGTTGCCAGGTGATCGATCGGCATTATCAGGCCATTGATCTCAAGCTCTTCCTGTTTGGCTTTTGCCGCCAGGTATATATCCTGCACATCATTACGGATAGCACTGACACCCAGAGAATAAGTACGGATCTGCTCGATAGGGCGTTCCATATAGGCAAGGATATTATGTGTATACGGTGATGGTTTGCTTACAGCCATATTGCCCGGTAGCTGTAATTTGCGTATCTGGTCCTGAGAAAAGAAACGGAACTCGCGATGTTTCTGACATTCGACAACGTTATGCAGATCGGTAACCCGGAGAACCTCACCCATGTATCGGCTGTTCGGTTTTCGCATACCGATCGGATAAACCTCGTTAAGGCTTCGGAAGATACCTTTGATTTTCGGATCCTTTACTTCCCTGAGTAGGATATCCGGCGAGTTCATATCGACACGCAAAATATGTGTCCAGTGGTCTTCGCTTTCGAGCGTCACCAGGTAATGATACGGTGTCATCAGGGCCAGCTCACCGATGTATCTGATCGAGTGCCCCGGATCGACTGTTATCATGATCGCGTCGATCTCATGGATCATATCGGTCAGTCCGCTACGGTCACGTTCTTCCAGCAGTCGTACCAGGTATTCTTCAAAAAAATCCGAGTTTTGCTTGTCGCCCTGGCGGGCAAAGGATAGAGAGTCTGTCATCGCTTAGTAATAACTGTTTGAGTTAGAAAAAAGGGCTTAATCAATATAAAAAGTGTAGCAATTAACGCGCCAGATTCGCTGTAGCTTGCTCGAGTTAAAAAAATCCTTATCGTTCTTACATTTAGATGCAGATGGGGTGAGCGATGGAATCTTGTCTCTATTGAGTAGTGCACCCTTATCGACCAAATGCGGGTATCAGGTATCTAAATTGGTGCATTTTTTCAATAAGAAAACTTTCTTAACCTGCGCGAAACCTGTTACATCGAGTAATTCGAGGCTGGTTTTAAATTGGCACGTACTTTGCTTTTCTATTTTTATAAAAATTAATTGATGCTATCCAGGTAGCTAAAACGACAACGGCGTCTAAATGATATGACAATAAGCTGGGATAACTATTCAAGCGGGGACAGTTTTGATGAACTGATCACACCTGGCGGCAGGGCGAGAGCAGGTGCAGGAAAAATCGTACAGTACATGCGCAAGCTCAGCGATGAAGACCTGCGTGAGCGTCGTGATGCTGCTGAACTTGCGATGCACGTCATGGGGATTACTTTTACCGTCTATAACGAAGAGGGTGAAGGCGGCATAGATCGTGTCTGGCCGTTCGATATTATTCCACGCATCATCACAGCACGAGAGTGGAGCCGTACCGACGCAGGATTAAAACAGCGTGTACAGGCGCTCAATATGTTCATCGCAGATCTGTACGATAAACAGCAGATCATAAAAGACGGCATCTTCCCGAAAGAAGTGCTTGCACAGTCGGTTAACTTCCGTGAACAGTGTATGGGCATCAAACCCGCGCATGGTGTCTGGGCGCATATCTGCGGCAGTGATCTGGTTCGCGACAATCATGGCACGATGTATGTGCTGGAAGACAATCTGCGCGTACCGTCGGGTGTCTCTTATATGCTGGAGAACCGTTTTGTGATGAAACGAATTTTTCCAGAACTATTCGAAGATTGCAGTATTTTGCCCCTCGATGGCTATTCGACACGGCTGTTCGACATGCTCGCTTCACTGTCGCTGAGACCAGCAGATTTCCCGACCATCGTGGTGCTGACCCCCGGAATATACAACTCGGCATATTTTGAACACTCTTACCTGGCTCAGCAGTTAGGTGTAGAGCTTGTCAGTGGAAGCGATCTGTTTGTTGGCGAAGATGACTGTGTCTATATGCGAACCATCAATGGCCGTGAGCGGGTCGATGTTATCTACCGCAGGGTCGATGACCTGTTTATGGACCCCGAGGTTTTCTACCCTGAATCGAAGCTGGGTGTTCCTGGCATCATGCGTGCCTGGAGCAAAGGCAATGTCGCGATAGCCAATGCACCGGGTGCCGGTGTTGCCGATGACAAGGTCGTGTATGCCTATGTGCCCGAGATGATCCGCTACTACCTCGATCAGGACCCGATACTGCCTAATGTTCCTACCTACCTGTGTATGGATGAGAAACAGTGCGAGTATGTTTTATCCAACCTGGAGAACATGGTGGTGAAGCCAGCAAACGAATCCGGTGGCTACGGCATGATGGTCGGGCCGGCTGTTAGCAAAAAAACACATAAGGAGTTTGCTGCACTGATAAAGAAAGATCCTCGTAATTATATCGCGCAGCCGACGCTGTCACTTTCCACCGTGCCTACCATGTGCGACGGCGATGTTGAACCCAGACACGTCGATCTGCGTCCCTTTATCCTTTCCGGAGAAGACCGGCACGTAACAAGAGGCGGTCTGACCCGTGTGGCATTGAAGAAAGGTTCTCTTGTCGTTAATTCATCACAGGGCGGCGGCAGTAAAGATACCTGGATCGTTGAAACCGGAGGTAAATGACTATGCTGTTATCAAGTGTTGCTGAACGCGTTTACTGGTTTGCACGTTATGTCGAACGTGTGGAGAACACCGCTCGTATGCTGCTGGTAAATAACAACCTGTTACTGGATATGCCGAGAAATTCGACGCTTGGCTGGGAGCCGATCGTCTCAATTACAGGGATTCCGGAAAAGTTTTACGAAAGGCACAAAGACGCGACAGAACGAAATGTGATGAGTTTTATCATCATGGACCGGAATAATCCCAGCTGTATGTTGTATTCGATAAAACACGCCCGCGAAAACTTGCGCACATCGAGAGCTATATTTCCCAGGGCGGTATGGGAGTCGCTCAACGATCTTTATAACTACACCAAAGAAAATAAATCTGCCGTGTTGACACGGCGCAGCCGCTATGAGTTTTTAAGGCAGGTCATCGACTCTTGCCATCTGATTACCGGCAAGCTGTCAGCCTCCATGAGTCATGATCAGATCTACGAGTTCGTGCGTCTGGGCCGTAATATCGAACGCGCAGATATGACTACTCGTGTAATCGATGTCCGCGCAGATAACCTGCTGCCAAAAAATGATGAAGAGCTCAAACCGTTCGACGATATCCAGTGGAAGAGTGTGCTCGACTCACTTGCCGGCTACCAGATGTACCGGCGTTACGTGCACGTACGTGTTCGAGGTGTCGAAGTATTGCGTTACCTGCTGCAGGATAAATATTTTCCTCGTGCTGTATATCATTGCCTGATCCAGGCCGAACATTGCCTGCGTAATCTGCCGATGAATGAAGCCCCGCAATACGCACTGGTAAAAGCTCAGCGTATGGTAAGAAATGCAAAGGTTGAAAATATAGTGCATGATAGCTTGAATGATTACATCAACAAGCTTCAGCTGGCATTTATCGATATTAATTCAGAGCTGACCTCGTCCTATTTTGAAGGCAAAGAAGTATCGCCTGCTCTGTATTATGGAGAGCCTAATATTAAGGTGACAGCGTAAGCAACTAGCAGGCTTGAAATAAATTTCACTGACTTCTCAGTGCAACGATTACCGATCAGGTCTAGCCGCTCTAATGAAAAAAACAGCACTGGATACATATCACAAGGCGCTAGCGTTCAACATGGACAAGGCGCCTTATGGCACGATTGCGGAAATCGGTGCCGGGCAGGAGACCTCCCGATGGTTCTTCAAGGTTGGCGGCGCGGCAGCTACCATCGCAAAGACAATGTCGGCCTACGACATGAAGTTCAGTGATTCGATCTACGGTCCATGTAAACGTTATGTCAGCCGTGAACGTCTGCAGGCTATGCTGGATAAAGAATATAACCTGGTGATAGAGCGGCTCGATGAGGTCCGCGGTGCGGAATGCACCTTCTATGCTTTTGCCAATACTGTTTCGACATACAGTTACACACAACAGCGGGCTGGCAACGGCTGGCTGGGTATCCGTTTTCAGACACATCCGCAGGAACAGGCATCGCAGATCGATCTGCACGTGGTGCTCAAAGGCAAGTCTAATACACAGGACCAGGATACGCTTGGCATACTTGGCGTGAACCTGATCTACGCTGCCCATTATTTTTACCACGACACGGTGGCTTTACTCACCTCATTGATGGATGATCTGAGTGACGAGTTGCTGGAAATCGATATGATCGATTTCGAAGGGCCAGCATTCGAATCTGTCGATAACCGCCTGATGGCATTGTACCTGGTTAAATATGGTCTGACACACGCAGCCATGTTTAACGCCAGTGGCAAACTGGTGCAGCCATCCGATGCCTTATATAAAAAGTCAGTGCTGGTCGAGCGCAGCCTGTTTCGTCCGCCGACACTGCTGACCATGAATATCCTGGACAGTGCTTATGATGCATTCATCGAAGAGTCGGATGTCGATCCAGAATCAGTAGTCGTATTGAGTGAGATGACTCTGCATAACCTGCGCGACCGTGATGGTGACGACCTTGATTCTGATGTTGATATCGAAGATTTTTTACAGCGGGTGGAAATATTGTGCGCGCTGGGCAAGAATGTGATGATTTCAAACTTTGGCGAGTTTTACAGGCTGGCGCAGTATCTGTTCAGCCAGACCAATAAGCCAATCGCTATAGCATTGGGGATACCAAATCTTCTAAATATTTTTAATGAACAATATTATGAAAGTCTTGATGGCGGTATCCTCGAAGCATTTGGTCGGCTGTTCAGAAACGATATACACCTCTACGTTTGTCCTAATATAGACCAGGCCAGCGGTGAACTGACGACTGTGCACAATCTAAAAGTACAGAATCATCTGCACCACCTTTATCGTCACCTGGTCGAGAATCATTACATCAGGCATCTCGGTTCAATCGAACACAATTACCTGTGGATCAAACCGACCGATGTATTGAAAAAAATTCGTCACGATGATGCGTCCTGGGTAGAGATGGTTCCGGAAAAAGTGGTCAACATAATCTCAGAACGCGCGCTGTTTAGAAACTCAGTCTGAGCATCAGGCTTGATAGAAAATAATGAGTGGCGCTTAATCTGACTCACTACTGAGTAGTTCAACGCGAACATCCATATTGGTCAATATATCTCCGGCGCCAAACTGGTGAAATACCGATACATCTGCTGCATCTCGACCATATGCGATGGCGATTCGCCTGCCATGAAGTTCAACCTGTGTCGGATCAAAGGTGTACCAGCGGCCGCCGACATAGGCTTCGAACCATGCATGCAGATCCATAGGGTAGAGGCCATATAGATAGCCGACGACAAGGCGTGACGGGATGCTGATGCTACGGCATAACGCAACAGCCAGATGAGCAAGATCACGACACACGCCTTCACCGCGCACATTTACTTCTTCAGCGGAAATTGGGAAATTACTCGAACCCGGTGTATATCTTATAGTGTTATGTACCCAGCGATCGATGCAGGCGACCTGGTCGTAACCCAGGTTCGAGTCTGCAACGATATCACGTGCGAGATCACCGAACCTGTCGGATTCGCAATAACGGCTTGGCAATAAATACACCAGAACTGATTCAGGAAGGTACTGGATCTCGACAAAGAAAGCTGTCGAGTCGATGTCGACTTCGTCTGCAGTCATCACTTTTGCCGAGGTCTGTATAGAAAAGTTTCCAACCGGAGCAACCAGACGTTGACACAGATTGTCATAGATGTCGGTGTATTCGACCACGGGTACATAAGGTTCAATGGTATAGGATTCGCGAGCTACCCATTGATGCATACCGCTTCGAGGGCGCAACATTAATACCAGGGGTGTCGGTGCCTGCATTTGAAAGTCGAGATTACAAGTTGCTTTGATCCACATAATGTTAACGATAGTATCGTCAGTTCGTGGGTGTTTACAATGCCATGCACCTAAATAAATATAATAAGTAGATAAAGAATCTTTTTGGATCATCGTGTTCGATTGCTGCATCATATTGGTGCACATTTATTTCTATACATACAGCTTTCTTTTTTTACATACTAGTATAGTGCGCCGGGAATAAGGTTTTCAGGAAAAACTAAGGTTTCAACAGAACTGGAACGTTTTTTGCAGAGTGATTATTAAAAAAACATAAGCAAAAAATTGAAAGTTTATTTGCCGGGGCTGTCGATGGCTATTCGCGTTGCTATAAATCATAAAACAGAATATCGTTACGACAGGTTAGTTAACCTGTCGCCTCATATCGTTCGTTTACGTCCGGCAGTGCATACGCGCACCCCGATCCATAGTTACTCGTTGAAAGTCTCCCCGGAAGAGCACTTCATCAACTGGCAGCAGGATCCTTACGGAAATTTTCTCGCTCGACTGGCATTCCCAGAGAAAACGAAAAAGCTTTCTGTCGAGGTTGACCTGGTTGCAGAGATGGTGGTGATCAACCCGTTTGATTTTTTCCTCGATGAACAAGCTAATCACTTTCCTTTCACTTACGATAAACAGCTTGCCGGCGAACTGGCACCTTACAGGGTCATCCGAGCGAATGGGCCATTGCTTCATAAATGGGTTGCTGGTATCGATCGCACACGTATGCAGACCAATGATTTCCTGGTGGCGCTAAACCAGAAACTGCAACAGGAGATCGGCTATAACATTCGCATGGAAGCGGGCGTACAGAAATGCGATGAAACACTAACATTAAAACGTGGATCATGCCGCGACACGGCATGGTTACTGGTACAGATCTTGCGTCATCTTGGCCTTGCATCGCGCTTTGTCTCTGGCTACCTGATACAGCTGAAGGCTGATGAAAGATCACTGGATGGACCTTCGGGTACAGAGAAAGACTTTACCGACCTGCATGCCTGGGCCGAAGTTTACCTGCCAGGCGCAGGCTGGGTCGGACTTGACCCGACATCCGGTCTATTTGCCGGTGAGGGACATATTCCGCTGGCGTGCACACCGAGTCCGATCAGTGCTGCGCCGATTACCGGGGCCAGCGACAAGGCGAAAGTCGAATTTTATTTTCATAACGAAGTGAGCCGTATCCATGAAGACCCAAGGGTGACCTTGCCTTACACCGAACAGCAATGGTCTGAGATATACGCGCTTGGAGAAGAAGTAGATAAAGAGCTGACAGATAATGACGTGCGTCTCACCATGGGTGGCGAGCCGACATTTGTTTCTATCGATGATATGGAGGGTGCTGAATGGAATACTGCAGCACTCGGAAAACACAAACGCGAGCGTGCTGGTGATTTGCTGAGACGGCTCAAGCAGCGATTTACAACCGGTGCTGCGCTGCATTACGGTCAGGGTAAATGGTATCCGGGAGAGGTGCTGCCGCGCTGGGCGCTGGGCTGTTTCTGGCGTGCAGATGGCGAACCGGTATGGCACGATGAAAAGTTAATCGCCCAGGAGCATGATGAGGATACTAACGAAGTAACCGATAGAGATAAATACGGTACTGAAGATGCCAGGCGTTTCATGCAGGCATTATGTGAATATCTGGATATCGATGATGAGATTATCCAGACCGCATACGAGGATGTTTATTATTATCTATGGAAGGAAGGTACGCTGCCGACCAATGTCGATGTGTTCGATAACAAGCTGGATGAAGAGACGGAACGGGCGCGGGTACGCCGTCTGTTTGAAAAAGGCATCGACGAGATTGCCGGTTTTGCCTTACCGCTGAAATGGGACAGCCTGGCCGACAGGCCTGGCTGGACTTCCAGTAAGTGGGCGTTCAGGCGCGGTAGAATGTTTCTGCTGCCAGGTGATTCACCGATGGGCTATCGCCTGCCGCTGGATTCTTTGCCCTGGGTCGAGAAGAAAAAACGCGATGAAGATCCCGCGCGTTGTACCTTTGAGCCAAGGCCGCCACTGGGCGACATCTACGGTGAGGTCGCTCGTCGATATGCAAGTGCCAGTACTCCACCGGAAACACATGAGGGTTACCGGGAGCAGCAGCTCGATGATATCGATGCAGATGATGAAGAAGTCTCAGAGCTGATACATACCGCGATATGTGTCGAACCGCGTGACGGCCATCTCTATGTATTCCTGCCGCCGTTGACCCACCTGGAACATTACCTCGACCTGGTTCATTCGATCGAGAAAACAGCATCGCAACTCGGTATACCGGTATTTATGGAAGGTTATGAACCGCCGCATGATCACCGCTTGAAACGTTTCGCGGTAACGCCTGATCCCGGCGTTATCGAAGTTAATATTCATCCCGCTCACAGCTGGAGTGAGCTGGTTTCCAATACCAGGGCAGTCTACGAAGAAGCGCGGCTGGCACGGCTGGCGACTGAAAAATTCATGCTCGATGGACGGCATACCGGAACCGGCGGCGGCAACCATGTCACCATCGGCGGGGCGACACCTGCTGACAGTCCTATGCTGCGACGGCCGGATGTCCTGCAGAGCCTGGTGACTTACTGGCAGCATCACCCCGGCCTGTCCTATCTTTTTTCCGGCCTGTTTATCGGGCCGACCAGCCAGGCACCGAGGGTCGATGAAGCGCGTGATGACAGCCTGTACGAACTCGAGATCGCCTTCCAGCAGATGCCGGAAGGCGAAACGCCATCACCATGGATCGTCGACCGCTTATTACGTAATCTGCTGGTCGATGTCAGTGGTAATACCCATCGCTCTGAATTCTGTATCGATAAGCTCTATTCCCCAGACAGTGTCAGCGGCCGTCTCGGGCTGGTCGAATTCCGCGCTTTCGAGATGCCGCCGCATGTGCAGATGAGCATGGTGCAGTTATTGCTACTGCGATCGCTTATCGCCAAATTCTGGAAACAGCCATACCAGAAAAAACCGGTCTATTGGGGTACCGAGCTGCATGACCGCTTCATGCTGCCGCATTACGTATGGCAGGATATCCGCGATGTGGTATGCGATCTGCAGTCTTCCGGTTTCCCATTAAAACTTGAATGGTTTTTACCCTTTCAGGAATTTCGTTTTCCTCATATCGGTGATATCACCCATCAGGATATCCACCTCGAAATCCGCACCGCGATCGAACCCTGGCATGTTCTGGGTGAGGAGGTAACCGCACAGGGGACATCACGTTTTGTCGATTCCGCTGTTGAGCGTTTGCAGGTTAAAGTAACCGGTGCAACGGACGGCCGTCACGTGGTGGTGTGTAACGGCCGGCGGGTGCCATTGCGGCCAACCGGTCGTCGTGGCGAGTTTGTTGCTGCTGTACGCTTCAAGGCATGGCAGCCACCGTCCGGCCTGCATCCGATGATGGCGGTGCATACACCGCTGGTTTTCGATATCCTCGATACCTGGAACCATCGTTCGGTCGGTGGCTGTACCTACTATTCCGGCCATCCCGGCGGCAGGCATGAGGAAGCCTTCCCGGTTAATGCCAATGAAGCAGAATCACGGCGTATCGCGCGATTCAAAGACATCGGCCATACCCCGGGTAAATTTGAAGTGCCCGAGGAAGAGACCAGCCGTGATTATCCCTATACGCTCGATCTGCGAAAACAGTCACCATGTTGACCCCATGCTTATTTTTATCGGCCTTGCCTGTATCCAGCACCATGCGTAAAGTGACATAATTATTTATTTGACGTCGTAATATATAGTGTCCAAGGTCATATCAGAATCCATTGCACCCGAACTAACCCAGCTCTGCCAGGGGTATGGTGCTACTGCCAGCCATGATGAGATGTGCACGGCTGATGGCGATGTCCGTTCTCACTGGCATTATCTGATGCACTCGCTCAGTGGCATGGGCAGCGGCGAATTACAGCGCCGTCGTGAAGAAGCGTGGCGCCTGATCCGTGATAATGATGTCACCTACAATATTTACAGTGACGCAGACAGTACCAGCCGTCCCTGGAAACTTGACCTGGTACCACTGCTCATCGAGAGTGATGAATGGCGTGCCATAGAAGCCGGGCTGATGCAGCGTGCAGAGCTGCTCAACCTGGTACTGCTCGATCTCTATGGGCCACGCAACCTGATCAAAAAAGGGGTGATTCCACCAGAACTGGTGTTCTCTCATCCCGGTTTTCTAAATCCCTGTGTCAATGTACCGATGCCGGATGCGCGTGCGCTGACCTTTTATGCCGCCGACCTGGTCAGGGATGCAAATGGTCAGATCAACATCTTGAGTGATCGCGCACAATCCCCATCGGGATCAGGCTATGCGCTTGAAAATCGGCTGGTGATCTCGCGGGTTCTGCCCAGCCTGTTCCGCGATTCGCACACGCACCGGTTGGCAAACTTTTTCCGTACCTCGCGGCATGCCTTAAACCGGCTGTCGCCACGAGAAGGTGAAGAGCCGAACATCGTTTTGTTGAGTCCTGGGCCGGCAAATGAAGCTTATTTCGAACATGCTTATCTTGCAAACTATCTCGGTTATACCCTGGTCGAAGGCAGCGATCTTACCGTCCGAAACAACAGGGTGTGGCTGACCACGCTGGAGGGTCGGCGCCCGGTCGACGTCATCCTGCGGCGAATGGACGGTGCCTACTGTGACCCGGTTGAGCTTCGTGGCGATTCTTACCTCGGTGTGCCCGGTCTCACCAATGTCGTACGCTCCGGGAATGTCGGCATCTCTAATCCACTGGGCAGCGGAGTTCTCGAAAACCCGGCATTGATCTCGTTTTTGCCAGAACTTTCAAAATGCCTGCTCGGCGAAGAGTTGCGACTGCCGTCAGTACCTGTGTGGTGGTGTGGTAACAAGACACAGTGTGACCATGTGCTGGAAAACCTGCACCGTATGGTGATCAAACCGGTGCATCCGCCTTCTGTCGGTTTCAGATTTATCTTCGGTTCAGAGCTGAGCAAAGACAGGCTGGAAAAACTGCGTCAGCGCATAAAAGCCAGGCCACACCTGTTCGTTGGTCAACATGCCATGACCATGTCGACAGTGCCGATCCTGGCAAAAGACGGGCTCAAGCCCCGTCATACCGTATTAAGAAGTTTCCTGGTCGCCGACGAACATGACTACATGGCGATGCCGGGTGGGCTGACACGGGTATCATCAGAAGACGACAAGCTGGTGGTATCCAACCAGGCCGGCGGCATCAATAAAGATACCTGGGTACTGGCGACAGAACCCGAAAAATATGTCAGCCTGTTATCGGAAAGGCGACAGGCACGTCAGGCACCAGACAGTGGCGGCGAGGTTCCGGGACGGGTGGCAGACAACATGTTCTGGGCCGGCCGATATGCTGAAAGGGCAGAGTTCAGCAGCCGCATACTACGCCTGATACTGCAGTTTGTGGAAACAGGTGAGAGTGAAGAAACGCCAGTGTTCAGACAGCTGTTGACGACACTGACAAACCAGCTCGCACCCTATCCCGCGACAACGGATAGCGATAACTTCAATGCGCTTGAAGCAGAGCTGTTGAATGTTATCTCCGGCAGGATGAATCCGGTGAGCCTAGTGCAGACACTGGCCTCACTGTTACGTTCGGTACGTTCAGTACGTGACCGCCTGCCAGCAGACACCTGGCGCATCATCAATATCATCGATGAAGAACTGGGCTCTCTGCGAGGCATCTCATCTGACAACCTGGTCGATGCGATGGATGAACAGGATGAACTGATCACAGCGCTGACTGCCTTCACCGGTCTAACGCTGGAGAATATGACGCGTGGCCGCAGCTGGCGTTTTCTCGATATAGGTCGGCGGATCGAAAGATCGCTGCAGATAACGCATATATTGCAAACTACCCTGGTACAGTCTTGCAGTGAAGATGACCAGAGCCTGTTATCCGATTCCATGCTGACCATCGTCGATAGCCTGATGTCGTATCGCCGGCGTTACCGCTATGATATCAAGATCCCTGAACTGCTCGATGTCGTCATCTACGATGAGAACAATCCACGTTCACTGGCATTCCAGTTAACGAAACTCGAGCAGCACGTTGCCAATCTGCCGCAGCAGAATGAATCGGGCAGCCGTACAGAGATAGAACGCCTGACACTGGAAACTGCCAC
>Ga0316204_10009144_pt1 | contig 13375 bp, 11 predicted proteins | sample 6monrhotite_MG_2_FD_205661 | JGI IMG/M metagenome (GOLD analysis project Ga0316204, IMG submission 205661) | Microbial mat bacterial communities from mineral coupon in-situ incubated in ocean water Damariscotta River, Maine, United States -... | ecosystem: Environmental > Aquatic > Marine >... | reverse complement strand
AGTCAATCTGTCACACGACATCGGTGACGACAGCATGATTTACGCCACCTGGTCTGAGGGCTATCGTCCTGGCGGCGTACAGCGAAATCCAACGGCCGGCGCATATGTTTCGGACTTTTTGACCAATATCGAGTTTGGTTGGAAGACGCAGTGGCTTGACAATCGGGTGCAGTTTAACGGTGCCATATTCCATCAGTCCTGGGATGACATCCAGGTGTCGTTTACGGGTGAGAACGCCATTACGGCGGTTAACAATGGGCCGACAGCGGAAGTGAACGGACTGGAAGCTAACTTAATCTGGCTGCCGACTGACAGGCTTAGAATCTCGGCTGCCGGTGCGTTCTACGATACTGCTCTGCAGGACGATTACTGTAACTTCACCGCTGGTGTTTGTACTGAAGTTTTGGCGCCGAAAGGAACGTCATTGCCGACGACCGCGGATTTCAAGGGAAATCTGGTTGCACGGTATAGCTTCCCGCTGGGTAGTTTCGACGCGCATCTGCAAGGCGCCTTAGCGCATAACGGTTCGCGTTTAGCGGATCTGGATCAGACGGTAGCGCCGATTATCGGTGAATTGCCTGCCTGGACGACGCTGGATATCAGTGCTGGCATCCGCAACGAAAGGTGGGGACTGGATATGTTCATCACCAACGTGACCAACGAGGATGCGCCGCTGTATGTAACTGCGGAATGTACTTTGGAAACTTGCGGCAACCAGCTCTACGGTGTGCGCATGCGGCCAACGACGGTTGCTTTGAGATTCTCAATGGACTTCGACTAGGCAGCAGTTTGCTAAAGAAAATGAAGGGCTCCCAAACGGGAGCCCTTTTTTTATGCCTGTTATGACGAGCGAGCTTATTCGTAGCGAATAGACAGGACAGTCAGTGTGCTGGAAACACCATCGATGGTGACCATGACGTCGTCGTCAACGCGCTTCGCGAGTAACGCCTTGGCGAGTGGCGAATCGATGCTGATTGCAGACAGCTTGGCGTCGGTTTCATCGGCGCCGACAATTCTGTAGCTGCTGGACTTACCGTCGTCGTCACATACTTCTACGGTCGCGCCGAAAAATACTTTGTCACCTTTGGGTGTCTCTCGAACGATGTTTAGAACCGGCAAGCGTTTTTGCAGGTAGCGAATTCGCCGGTCCAGCCCACCGAGTTCTTTCTTGCGGTAAATATACTCCGCATTTTCGGAACGATCGCCTTCAGCCGCGGCCGCAGCCAGGGCTTTCACGACTTCGCGGCGCCGTAGCCAGATGTCTTCAAGTTCCTTTTGTAAGGCCACGAAACCAGCGGGGGTGATGTACGGCGATGAGCTGGGGGTAGGCGGTCTCCATCGTCCCATAGTGCTTACTCGGCCGGCTCAAGATGCTCAAGTAACAGGCCACGCGCCGTGTACTGAGGAAAGCCCTTCCAATAGCTGTGCTCGGTTGTCTCTTGTCCGTTCTCGATTGCATAAACGCCATCTTCCGAGTTTGGCAGTAGCTGCAAATAGGACAAACGTGTGGTGTCGCCCTTTAGATTGAGATCAAAAAAGGCAGTGGCGAAATGGATCATGATGTTGCTGGATCGAATCGAATCCCAAACGGCGTCCGTATAATGAAATGCGCCGGCCTGATCTGCGCTCTCATGGATTTCAAGCGGCAGGGGAATGGGAGCAATGGCATTGTGGCCAGCGTTGAGATAGGTCAGCAGATAGCGATCGCTATTGCTGACACCTTCATAGATGGCGCGTGTGCCAGTCTCGTATCCTGCCGTGTCATCTGCGCTGCCAGCCAGAAAAAGAACGGGCTTGGTGATTTTCCGCAGAGCGGCAGCGTCCCACATACCGCGGTTCATGCAACAGGGCGCAATGGCAATGCCGGCCTTGATTCGGTCGTCCTGATTCTGGCCAAAGAGCGGATTATTAGCGGCATGTTGGTTTGCGACGTCGGCTGGAAGGCCCTCGGCCGAGGCCGCAGTCGCGTCGCTATAGCCGGCGCCAAGATTGACAAGCAGGCCGTAGCCACCCATCGAATAACCCACGATTCCGACTGTGTCTTTATCTAGAATATTGTTTAAGAAAGAATCGTTATCTATTGATAATTCAGTAAGTTTATCGATTACAAATAATTGATCCAGGGGCCGGTGGTAGAGCGTGCTCCAGATCGTAGTTTGGTCACTGTAGGTGCTGTCACGATGGTCGATCGAGGCAACGACATAGCCTTTGCTGGCCAGGTTTTCGGCCAGATGGCTCATCAGGTAGCGATTGCCGGGGTAGCCGTGCGAGATAATAATCAGCGGCATCGGATCTGCGTTTTTCAGCGGTTCGGCGTTCCTGACCGCCTTGCCATGCAGTGTCGCGGTTATGGATAGATTTCTAGTCGCGGTTGTATAGCTGCCACCCGGTTGCTGATTGCTTGCCAGCTGCGCCGGATACCAAATCTCGACGATCAGTCGTCGCTCATAGAGAGCGGTTTCTGTGCCACCGCTGGCGCTCGCCACGTCAGCCTGTTGCGGGTTGCTGAAGGTCAGGGTACGAACACCGACGTTGAGATCCCCGTAGTAGGCGAGTTCAGGCGCGTCGTGACGTACGACATCAATCTGATTCTGCTGGGCAAACACGCTGGTGGCCGCAACCGCTGCAAGCATGCCAAGCAAAAATCGTATCATTGCAACAGTTTCCTCAGATCAGCGACCAAAGCTCGCAAAGTGCCGGTGATGAGTACAAATTCGGCATCCAGCCTTGCCAAAGGCTCCAGTTCATCCGTTTTATCATCATCCATGCCCAGAAAGCGAACCTTGCTGATCACGCCGTTCTCGTCAATGACACATGCCATGACGTTCGCGTACTCAATGCCAAGATGGGTAAGACGCATCCCGTCTGCGACGTGATTACGAATGGTGCTGTCGCTAAGGTCAAAATTGCTCCAACGTACGATGGAGCCGGAGTCGGCGGCATCTTGCATGCGGCACTCGCGCCCCAGACCAAACTGAGCCGGAGCACCGCCCAGGAATATTTTCGTCAGCAACTCGCCTATAGGCTTGTTGAATTGTAGCGGCCGCACGTCGCTGAGCGTGACAGCGGCGCTCAAACGACGCAAAAAGCGCTCGGCAACCGTGGATTGCGCCGCATCGATACCGATTATGCCCATCTCCGGGTCGACGTAACCCCAGATACGGTCTGATTTGAGCAGGGCCTTCGGCATCAGTTCATCACGGGCCTCGGCCTTCAGGCGCCGCTTTTCACGACCGCTGGGTGCTTCCCCCATGCGGGCTTGATAATCGTCGATGCGCACATCGAGTTCTTCGTTGACGGCCGCAGGAGGCAAGACACGAGACTGACTTCTTAGCTTGAACAGATCGGCTGCGTTGACGCGGCGAGCGAGTAAATCGCCAGCATCCTGATGCACGGCTACCCAGCCCGAGCTGCGCTCGGTTAGCGGTCCACAAGGCTTGAAGTGGGCGGTTTCCAGTGCCTGTGAAAGGAGTTCTTCGGATTTCGGCCAGCCGCTGTCGAACTGGTAGTAACGTACGTTTCGAAACATCGTTCTCGTTCTTGTAAGAGGGCGGCGCAGTATTATGGTTTCAGGCGTAATTGTCACGTCTTGTGACGGTCGCAAAATGAGCCTTTGTCCGGGTATAATTTTGCATCTTCGGAGCAGCGAGAGTCGGATCGTCTATGCGCAAGTTTGTCGGTTTGTATTTCATGTGTTTCCTGACGCTGAATTCTGCGTCAGTCAACGCGCACCATTCATTCGCCGCAACTTTCACTGAAGATATTATCGTTGTGGAAGGCGTCGTGGAGCGCGTGAAGTTTACCAATCCGCATGTGATTGTGTATTTCGAAGTCACCGATGCCGCTGGCGATAAAACCACCTGGCTTGCAGAAGGCGGCTCGGCAACGTCATTGCGCAACGAAGGTTGGGATAAGAACACCCTCTCGAAGGGCGATATCATTCGAATCACTGGCGCTTCCACCCGCAATGGTTCACCGATGGTATCCATGCAGGATTCCGGCAGCGTAGAGATTCTGGACCCGGTTAGCGGTGCTGTGCTGGTGAAACCGGGCGGCGATGTCGTTGTAGAAGCTATCGTTCGCATGCCGCTGCAGCTGGCGAATGGCTGGCCAAATATGACCGGCGCGTGGACGGGCGAGGCAACCGGTCGTGTGGGCCGGCCGATCGACAATGTCCCGCCATTTGCCTACAACGCGGCCGGCGCCGCGATACAGGCCAAATTTGATCCCGCCAATGATCCGCAGGTGTGGTGCGAACCGCCGGGCCTGGTTCGGCAGGCCGGTTTTACGCCGCACCCGGTGCGTATTCAGCAGTTCAGCGATCGTATCCTGATTTCATATGAAGAATACGGCGGCGTGCGCGAAATCTATTTGGACGACCGAGACTACAACAATGGCAGCGATGAAAAAACGCATCTCGGCCAGTCGATGGCTCGCTATGAAGGCCAAAAACTCATTATTGAGTCGAAGAACCTGTTGCCGAACTTATCCGCAACGAACGGTAATTTGTTGTCGGATCAGACGACGACCGTTGAAACCTATTACCGCGAAGACGCCGCTGACGGTCGGGCGGTCCTGAAAATGGATCTGGTGGCGACTGATCCGGTATACCTTACGGAGCCGTGGAGATTTTCCTGGGGCAAGTACGCTGAGAAGGACTACGAGTTTATCGAAGTTGAATGCGAAGTGCCGCTGCGCGACTAGGACTATTCCAGCATAGTTTGCTGCATTAGTCGTCGCTCGCCAGTACGGGTAACTGGCAATCAGTTTCTGCGAACGTGTAATCGTGCGTTTGCAGTTTGCGCCACTTGGCTTGCCAGTCACGGCTCAGATAGGTCGGGTCGGAAATCGTAAGCGTCATCTGTAACGCTGCGTTTTCGGCATTGTCAGCGCGCTCATAGCGTTCAATTGTCGTCGTGCTGTCACTCAGTATATTGCCGGCTCCGCCGGTCGTATTGCCGAGTAGCTGACTGGTCTCGATGATCAGTGCATCACCGTCGTAACGAGCGGACGAATGTCCCAGGCGGGATTTTCCGGTATTTCTGGATGCACGTCCGTCCAGGTAGACGAGACGGCGGCTGGCGTCGCCTTCCTGTTCGATCAATACGTAATCGTCATTTTGCGTGACCCTGACGGACTGGATGCCCGTCAGGCTTCGCACTAGCCCCGGCGGCGCGCATTGCGTGTAAGCAGGGTCGAGCGTTGGGTCGTACTCATCCTGCAGTGCCTGGCCAGCTTCGTTGAAGTCTGGCTGCGTGCGTGGTGGGCCGCTGCCGGGTTCGACCGCCAGCCAGGTTCCTGACAGATTAGGCCGTCCATCAGCGAGCTGCAGTGGCGGTACCACAAGATCATCGGGTGTTTGATCCGGCTTGGGACCTTCAAGAATCCGCACGAGTGACCCATCAGCCGGGTCGAGCTCCAGCAAACTGCCGCCTTCTATGTCTGGCCGCTGGATCAGGATCATCGGGCCATTGTGACGTGCTTTCCTGCCCACAAGCCTTACGTATTGGCCTTCTTCAAGCATGTCTTTGGTCCAACCCCAGCGGCGAAAGCCGGCTACGGCTGGCGCGGTCGCTATCCACTCGCGCGCTTTGCCGTCTTCATCGGTAACCATCAGCTTTATCGTGACATGTGGATTCTTGAAGCTAAACTCCGTCACGTAACCCTCGATTTCCGTGCTTTGTGCGGTATCGAAAGTCGCTGTTGCCGCATGATGCGCAAGAGCGCTGCTCGTGGCGATGAACAGCAACGCCGTTGCGGTAAGTTTTGCTTGCAAGGTCATATAGCCCCCGGTTGTTTATTGGCTCCCCAGCCAGAGCTTATTCTACAAAAAATAGCGACTTCATAGTAAGTTGAGCGCATGACGCTTATGCAAAACAAGCGAGTCCTGTTCGTGCTCGCGATTATTGTGGTTACAACCGTAACTTTCTGGAGTGGCTCCAGATATCCATCGCTGGATCAAAAGGCGATCATGGGCGGTTCGGCGCAACTTGAGGACCCGCTTTCTTTTGAAGCATCAATTCAAATTCAGCCGAACGACAGCACTGCCAGGCGGATTGTGTTTACAACCGTAAACTGGATCGAAACCAATCTGCAGGGGATGGCCTTCGGTCTCATGCTTGGGGCCTGCCTGCTCACGCTGATTGGCATGCTGCCGGCGCGCGGACACAGCAATGGATTTGTGAACACCCTTATCGGGGTTGCGGTCGGCGCGCCGCTGGGCGTCTGTGTGAATTGTTCGGCACCGGTAGCGAAAGGTATGCACGACGGTGGCGCCAGGCTGGAAACAACATTGGCGACAATGTTCAGTTCGCCAACCCTGAATATCGTCGTACTGACTATGTTGTTCGCAATATTTCCCTTGTACCTGACGGTCATCAAGCTGGTATTGACGCTAACGTTTATCCTGGTCTTGATGCCGCTTTTGGCCCGCTGGGTATTTAAAGAGGAAAGGCTGCCGACTTACGACGATAGCGTTTGTGCGGTTACATCAATCCCCGTGCTGCCCGCCAAGGAAAGCCTGCTTTCTGCAGTTCGTGGTGCGTCGCTGCAAATCCTTCGAAACCTCGGCTATGTGGTGCTGCGCACGGTGCCACTGATGCTGCTGGCGGGTTTCCTGGGGGCAGTGGTCGTGCATTTGTTGCCGCTGCCGACCCTTCTGGATTACGAGCCGGGCCTTGTGTCCGTCGCAGTCGTCGCCTTGATTGGCGTTTTCCTGCCGGTACCTGTCGCGTTTGATGTTGTGCTGGTTGCGGTGCTGGTTTCTGCGGGGGCGCCTGTCATCTATTCGATGACGCTGCTGTTTACCTTGGGCATATTCAGCATCTACCCGTTCTTTATTATCTGGAATTCGATCTCTCGTCGGGTGGCGCTGGTGTTGTCGGTGGTATTGGTGGCGCTGGGACTGATTGGCGGTCTCATTGCGGAGAATATTCATCAGGCGGAACTTCGCGATATGCTGCAGTACCTTGAGCAAGAATCCTAAGTAATGCTGAATCTGGTCAAACTCGGATGTGTCTCACTGTTCGCCAGCCTGCTAGTTGGTGCCGGCGAGCTGTATGCAAGCGAAGCCGTGGCGAAGGATCACCAGGGGCACGCTGTGACGCTGTCCTCGGTGGCATTCGAGCCCAGATCCGCTGCCGACGATATGGCGTTCACTCGTTATGAAGGTAGTGAGTTTGGATTGCATCAGGACAATTACTTCGGTCCACGAGATTTCTATCCGCCGTTTTTCAACGGCAGCGGCCTTGCGACAGGGGATATCGACCGTGACGGGTGGCCGGATGTTGTGGCCGCCAGCGGCGCACTGGTCATTATCTATATGAATCAGGCGGGCGAGCGCTTCGCGCCTATTGAAATGGACGTGACCGGCATAGAGGACCTGGCGATTTTTAATGTCTCGCTGGTCGACCTTGATGGCGACGGCTGGCTCGATTTGTTTGGTACTACCTATTTGCAGGGCAACTTCATTCTGCTCAATCAGCAAGGGGTCTTTACCTCGGAGGGTTTGCGACAGCTACCACGCGGCGAAGCCGTATTGACCTCGTCCGTGGCATTTGGCGATGTCGATCGCGACGGTGATCTCGATGCCGTTGTTGGCAACTGGTTTGCCGGTGCAAGCAAGAAACATCCACCACCGCGATCCCGCAACGAGCTGTGGTTAAACGAAGGCGGCCTGTTCAAGGCACATGCGCTTGAAGAGCTTGTTGGCGAGACGCTGACGACGCTGTTGTCGGACTGGAGCGGCGACGGCTGGCTGGACCTTATCGTGGGCAATGACTTCGAGGAGCCGGATTTCTACTACCTTGGAGACGGCAAGGGCGGCTTTGATCTGGTTGAACGCGGCGACGGCATTATTCCGCATACGACGCAAACAACGATGAGTTTCGATACCGGTGACTACGACAATGATCTGGATCTGGATATTTTTGCCGATCAGACAACGGCGCGCGCGACCGGACCGTCCGCGCAGGTGCAAATGCTTTCTCTGGACAAGTATTGCGATGAGATCAAGACGGTAGAAGTCCGCGAACGTTGCCTCGCCAATATGAGCATCAGGGAAGGTTTTTTCTATGGTGCGAATCACCAGCCGACCAATATTCGTAACTGCGCGAAAGTGCCCGATGAGCTTGATAAGCGGGCCTGTATTGGCATGCAGGTCATGATGACGGCACAACGCGTTCATGATCCGGAGCTTTGCGAGAGAATTCCAAAGTCAGAAGCACGTACCTATTCGCTATGCCGTAATTTTTTCGAAGCTATCTTGCCGCATGATCCCGAGATGTTGGAGCAGGCAATTCCGCAGCGCATGAATGAGAACGTATTGCTGCAATGGGATGAGTCGGCGAAGCGATTTGTCGATGTAGCTGATAGTGCCGGTGTCGGCTTCACCGGCTGGAGCTGGAACGCACGCTTTGCCGATGTCGACAATGATGAGTGGCAGGACCTGTTCGTTGTAGCGGGTTCCTGGTTTCGCGCGACGCCATCTGGCACGACCGCAAATTTCTTTTTCCGCAATGAAGCAGGCGAGAGGTTCAGCGATCAAACAGACGCATTCGGTTTTCAGAATTTCATGATCGTAAGCGCCTATACCACACTGGATTTTGATCGCGATGGCGATTTGGATTTCATCACCAATTCGATCAACGGCCCTTTATGGTTGTTGCGCAACAATAATCGCGACGGTAATAGCATCGAGTTTCAGTTGTACGATGAGGTCGGCAACCGAGATGGGATAGGTACAAAATTCACCATTCATTACGGGCCCGACGGCGAGCGTCACCAGTTGCGCGAGCTGAAGGCGAGTGGCGGATACCTGTCGTTCGATGAGCCGCTAATCCACTTCGGCCTGGGGGACTTCGAAAGCGCCGAGCGCCTGATCATCCAATGGTCGACAGGGGGTAGTACAGAAATCCCGGGTCCGTTCCACGCGGGACAACGATATACGCTACAGCGCTTGCTAGACCGGACCCCCTGAATGTTGAAAAAACTTAGCGGATCCATCTGGCTGATGTCCGAATACGGGTGGTATCCATTGCTGCTGATTCTGGCGACGCCATGGTTTTTACATCAGCTGGGCACAGAACAGTATGGCTATTGGATGCTGTTAGCTGCGACGGTCAGTTTCGGTGGTGTTCTCAATTTCGGAACCGGCGCGGCAACCATAAAAGCCGTTTCGGCGACGGTCGGCAGCAATGGCGGAATCGGTGGCACGGAGCCTGTCGTTCGCGCTTCTCTGGCAATTGCAATTCTGGGTGGCAGTGCGCTGGGATTGCTGGTTTTCGCAGTGTTTTGGTTGTTCGGTAGGCAATTGTTCGGGGAGATGGACTCCATTGAGCTAATCAAGCTGACGGGTATTGCTGCCGCACTGCTGATCGGGCTCGAACAGATCGACAATGTGTTTAGTTCTGCGCTCAAAGGGGCTGAGAATTTCGGTCCGGCTGCGCGCATAGAGATGATCAGTAGGACGTTTCAGGTAGTGTGCAGCGCTATTGTCTTGGGAGTTTGGCCGAATCTGGAAGCGCTGTACTGGACTTTGTTGGTGGTTGCGATTCTACGGTTGATCGCAAAGATCGTCGTCTTTCGGCCCATTTTTGAGCACCCCAAACTGACACCGTCACTGCATGGTGTGCAGGAGGTACTGCACTTCGCCAAATGGGGTTGGTTGCAGGGTGTGGGTAGTGTCTTGTTCGGAGTGGCGGATCGCTTCCTGGTGGGTTCTTTGCTCGGTGCCGCGAGTCTTAGTTACTACTCGATCGCATCACAGCTCGCGATGCAAATTCACGCAGCGTCAGCTGCGGGTCTCAGCGTCATATTTCCCAAGATCAGCAGAAAGCTCGAGAGCAAGGAGTCCTTTTCGCTGTGGCGCGTCATGAAGCTCACGATGATTGGGAACCTTGTTTTTAGTTCGGCGCTGGCATTGTTGCTATTGCTGTTCGGGCCGGAAATTCTGTTGCTATGGGTTGGCGCCGAAGTAGCCGGGCCGACTGCGGTAGTCCTTCCCTGGCTTGTGATTGCTTACTGGTTGCTCGCGCTGAACGTCGTGCCGTACTACGTCTTGCTCGGACTCGGGCGGGTCCGTTTCGTTGGCATAACGGTCGTCGCGGCTGGTGCTATTAGTATTGTCGCAACCTATGTCGCCATAAATCAGTTCGGTCTGGTCGGCACTCCTCTGGGGCGCGCCGTGTATGCAGTATTGGCGCTGTCGCTTTTTATTCCGCTGATTCGCTATTTCGACTGGGGCCGATCAAACGCTGATGCAGAGCTTACGTCATGAGCGATAAGGCTATCGCAGCCTGTCCATGTTGCGCTGGCAACGACACCCGATGTCTCGGCCGTCTATCCGATGCGGATCAGTTCGCGGGCAAGACAACGCCGCGGCTGCTACACGGTGGTCAGCTTTTCATCTGCACGGAATGTCACCTGAAGTTTCGGCACCCGATCGAGGACCTCGCTACCTATGCTGAGCTGTACGACAACGGGGAAACTGCTATTTGGGCTGGGGAGATCGTACGCCATGACTGGGGCCAGATCGTTCGTTATCTTGGTAGCCCGCCAGCAAGCGGCTGTTCGGTGCTGGATTTTGGCTGCAATACTGGAGGGTTTCTGGGGCGACTGAGTCCGGCTTACCAGCGATTTGGTATCGAGATTAATCAGGCAGCGGCGGCTATCGCCACCGAGCAGCAGAATGCCAAAGTATGGTCGTCTATTGATGACATTCCGGCGGCACAGAGGTTTGATGTCATAGTGATCGCCGATGTGGTTGAACACGTCAGCAATCCGCGAGTGCTTGTTGAGCAACTCATGGGTTTGCTGTCGGACCATGGCCGGCTGGTGATTACCACTGGTGACGCACAGAACAGCTGGTGGAACCGTTTCGGCGCCAATTGGTGGTATTGCTTTCACCCGGAGCATATCGCCTTTATTTCGCGGCCGTGGTTGGAATATCTCGCAGCAAACAGCAACATCCAATTAGTCGAGTTCAAAAAGTTTCGCTACAGGGAGTTGGGGAAAATCCGCCAGATAATCCATGCTTTGTTCATGGTCTTGTATGGCTACTTGCCATCCGTTTATCTCGGCATCAGGGATGCATGGCGGAGCTTGCGTGGGCGTCCAAAGTCATCCAGTGTGCTCGGCAATGGCGTAAGCAAGGATCACTTGTTAATCGTATTGAGCAAGAAGTATGAAAGTTGAAATTTGAAGGTTTTAAATATTTCGTGCGCAATTGTGCGAACAAGCTGGGAATCGATATCACGCGGTATCGGCCTGCGACAACGGAAGTCGGTCGCTTGAGTGCAATGCTTGGGCATCACGGTGTCGATCTGGTTTTCGACGTTGGCGCAAATACCGGACAATTCGCGACTGCACTGCGCACCGCCGGTTACGTAGGTACCATAGTTTCATTTGAGCCCTTGTCGTCTGCACCGGCATCAGAATACTGCGACGCAGACGCGCGTATATTCACAAAAATCGACACACAGGGCTTTGAGTCGCTTGTGTTGGATCGGGCAACAAAAATATTGCGCCGTGCAACCGGCGTTCAATTAGAGTTATCGCTGTTGCCTCTGTACGAGAATCAGAAGTTGTACGATGAATTAATGGACCGAATTCGCCAACTTGGGTTCACGCCATGGGCAATTTGGCCAGCATTATTTGATTCAAAAACGGGACGCATCATGCAAGCTGATGCGACGTTTTTCCGAGACTGACCGTGCGTATCGTTGTCCTAACTAAGAGGCAGTACACAAATAAAGACGTTATTGATGATCGCTATGGGCGGCTGTGGGAGATACCCATGGCGCTGGCTCGTCAGGGTCATGAAGTGACGTGCATATGCCTGAGTTATCGGCCGGGCAATGCGGCGGTTGATGTCGGTGCGCAAGAGAGCGGTTTGAATATTCGCTGGACCAGCATTGATCTGGGAGCTGCAAAGCTCATTGGCTTTCTCAGGTACTATTTCCTGGTTCGCAAAACGATCAGGGACGCTCGACCGGATGTGATTTGGTCCTGCTCCGATACCATTTATGCGGTGCTTGGAAAGCATTTTGCGAAACGTTTCGCTTGTCGTTCGATTGCGGACTTATACGACAACTTTGAGTACTTCGGCTCGTATCGAATTCCGATTATTGCTTCTCTTTATCGCAAAGCTGTGCGTGACTCTGACGGCGTCAGCTGTGTTAGTTCCGCATTGAGTAGCTATGTCGCCAGCGCGTACGGACGCACAAAGATTACATCGGTGATAACGAATGCAGTTGATGTAAACGTTTTTCAGCCGATGGATAAGGCGCAGTGTCGCCGTAAACTTGGACTGCCTGAAAACGCAGTGTTGATCGGATCTGCAGGGGACATTAGCAATTATCGTGGTGCTGACATGATGTACCGGGCTTTTTCCGAAGCTGCTCATGAGTTGGGTGCGGTGCAGCTCGCGGTCGCCGGCTACCGAACGGCGGACACCACGATTCCGGACGGCGAGAATGTCCACGATCTCGGTATTTTGGCGCCAGAGGATGTTCCGCTTTTCCTAAACGCGCTGGATCTCGCCATCATCTACAACCGTAGTTCAAGTTTTGGAGACTACTGCTTCCCGCAGAAGTTTTACGAGATGCTGGCTTGCCGCGTTCCCATCGTTGCCGCCAATGTAGGAGAATTGGGTCTCTTGCTCGAATCGAAGCCACATCTCTTGTATGAAGATGGTGATGTGAGCGATTTCGTCACCGTTAGCAAACGACAACTTGAAGCGCGTGAGACAGTTGACCTCGACGTCCCGTCCTGGACCGATCAGGCAGAAATACTGGAGCAACTGATGCAGTCTGTAGTGAGTAGCAACTAGCGTGAGCGCTGCGACGCCAATCTACGTTGTAATAACGGACTTCGATGGTTGGGATCAGACGCAGATTTGTTTGCGCGATCTGCAGCGTTCCTCCTACAAGAATCTTAAGGTCATCGTGGTCGATCACGGTTTGACGGACGAGACAGCGCGGGGACTTAAGGATTTTCCATCCTGTACGCGGATTGCTGCGGAGTCGACGCTATGGTGGACGGGTGCAACCAATATCGGTATTCGGTCTGCGCTTGAACAAGGCGCGCAATACATCATGTTGTTGAATAATGATTGCTATGTGGCAGCAGACACGGTCGCGCGTCTTATTGACCTGTTCGATGAAACGACTTTGCAGGTTATCGCGCCACTGCAGATCAGTGCGCACACGGGTGAGGTGCTGGCAGGTCGAATTACCACCTGCTTTACGCTTGGCTTTCCTACCGTGGCATTGCCCGGCAAGACCAGCTTGCTTGGTGATTTGAGTGGGCTTGTAGCTACTAATCTGATTATCGGTGGCAGAGGCGTGGTTGTTCCGCGCGCTGTTTTTTCGGCAGT
>Ga0316204_10009143_pt1 | contig 13375 bp, 13 predicted proteins | sample 6monrhotite_MG_2_FD_205661 | JGI IMG/M metagenome (GOLD analysis project Ga0316204, IMG submission 205661) | Microbial mat bacterial communities from mineral coupon in-situ incubated in ocean water Damariscotta River, Maine, United States -... | ecosystem: Environmental > Aquatic > Marine >... | reverse complement strand
GGCCTGACCCGACACCATGCCCCCCGCCCCTGCGGCAATGGCCAATGTCCGGGCCAGCGTCGCGCGCAGGTCGCCCGAACCCGCCTGTGGCGCGCAGACCAATTCGAACGCAAGCGTCTGAAGCGCATCTCCGGCGAGGACGGCAGTCGCCTCATCCCACTTGCGGTGTACCGTTGGCTTGCCGCGCCGCAGATCGTCATCGTCCATACAGGGCAGATCATCGTGCACCAGCGAATAGGCATGCAGCGCCTCTATTGCCGTGGCGGGCCAGATCGCCTGCGCGGCGCTGATGCCATGCAGGCGCGCGGTTTCCAAAACCAGAAACCCGCGCAGGCGTTTACCGCCCTGCGCGGCATGTTTCATCGCGTGCACAACCGACAGGTCTGGCATGGAAGACAGCACCTCGTTGAGATGCGCTTCGACAGCGGTCGCTGCCGTTTCCAGCCGGGCTTGAAACATCCGCGCCTACAGACCTTCGACCGGTTGTGTGCCAGTTGGGTTGCCGTCGCCATCAAGCGTTATCGCCGCAACCTTTTCTTCAGCCTCTTTCAGCTTTTTCTCGCACCGCGCCTTGAGGGCGGCGCCGCGTTCATAAAGCGCAATGCTTTCATCCAGCGCCACATCGCCGCGCTCCAGCTGACCCAGTACCTTTTCAAGCTCGGCCATTGCCGTTTCAAAGTTCATTTTGTCCACGGGTGTGTCGGTCATCGGGTGCCTCATCCAAAGTTTGCACCACAATACCGATGATGGCGGGGGTTCGCCACCCGCCGCCGTCTCTCTTTTTGGTCAATTTTCTTTTTTGGACGCTGCCCTTCCGGGTGCCGGGGGCAACCCCCGATGCAGCCGCCTCAGTCAGGCGCAAGCATGTAGCCCGCACCGCGCACCGTTTGCAGATACCGTGGTTGTTTCGGATTGTCTTCGATCTTGCGCCTTAACCGGGTGATCTGGACGTCGACCGCCCGTTCCTGGGCCTGTCCCCGATCCCGGCCAAGTTCCTCGACCAGCTTGGCACGGCTGAGCGGCGCGCCGGGTTGAGCGGAGAAAATCTTCATCAGTTGCACCTCCGTTGCGGTCAGGCGCACCAAATCGTCCCCCTGCCACATTTCACCGCGTTCCATGTCATAGCGGATCGGGCCAAGGGTCAGGACTTTCGGCGCGGCCTCCTCGGCGGTTGTGTCGGGCATGCGGCGCAGAATCGCATTGATCCTCAAGAGCAGTTCCTTGGGCTCAAAAGGTTTGGCCAGATAATCATCCGCGCCCGCTTCCAGACCTTCGATCCGGTTTTCGGTCTCTCCCTTGGCGGTCAAAAGCAGAATGGGTGTCTGCATGGTCTCGCGCAGCGACCGGGTCAGCGCCAGACCATCCTCGCCGGGCATCATCACGTCCAGAACGATCATGTCGAAATCCAACCCGGCGAGAATCCGTCGGGCATGGGCCGCATCGCGGGCAGCAGTCACCAGGAACCCATGCCGGATCAGGAATTTCTGCAAAAGGGTGCGGATACGCTCGTCGTCATCGACAATCAGCAGATGTGCGTCCATTTCGCTCATGCACCGTTCTCCTTCAGCCGGGTGTAGCTTGCCCGCATTTCCGGGTCCATCATGGCCTCAAGCACGGCGCGGAACCCCGCCACCGCCTCTGGCCCGGCCTCGCGGAATGCCGCGCGCAGGCGGGCGCGCTGGGCATCCGACAGTTGTTGTTCCAATGCGCGACCTTCCGCCGTCAGATGCAGGTGCCGTTCGCGTTTGTCATTGCGGCCGACCGTACTGTTTACCAGACCATCCGAGATCAAGGTGCGCAACACACGGTTCAGTGATTGTTTTGTGACGCCCAGAATGTTGAGCAGGTTGTTCACCGTGGTGCCCGGCGCACGGTTGATGAAGTGGATCGCGCGGTGGTGTGCACGGCCATAGGCAAGCTCTTGCAGAATACGGTCAGGATCGGCGGTAAAGCCCCGGTAGGCAAAAAACATTGCCTCGCTGCCCTGGCGCAGTTGCTCGTCAGTCAGAAACAGCAGGCTGTCGCTTCTGATGGTTGAAGAGGGACGTCCGTCCGCCATGATGTGCCTCATGTATTGGGTTGCGACAGTTTACGTCAGCCTTGTTGACACTCCAAGGACGAAAGGCTAGTGAATCGCAGCTTTTGCGACAGTAAATGTCCGTAACGGACCTATCTGCGCAACATTCGTAAAACTGATGCGATTTGGAAGGATTGACTGATGGCGGGTTCATATGATGATCGGGACGGCTACATCTGGCTGGATGGCAAAATGGTCGATTGGCGCGATGCCAATGTCCATATTCTGACCCATGCGATGCACTACGCGTCCTCGGTGTTTGAGGGTGAGCGCGCCTATAACGGCAAGATTTTCAAAAGCAGAGAGCATTCGGAGCGCCTTAAGCGGTCCGCGCAGATGATCGACTTTGAAGTCCCCTGGACCGTTGACGAGATCGAGGCCGCCAAGGTCGAGGTGCTGGCCGCCTCTGGTCTGCAAGACGCTTATGTGCGTGCAATCGCATGGCGTGGTGCTGGCGAGGATATGGGGGTTGCGTCAGCAAAAAACCCCGTGCGCCTGGCCATCGCAGCCTGGGAATGGGGGGCCTATTACGGCGACGCCAAGATGAAGGGCGCCAGGCTCGACATCTCCAAATGGAAACGGCCAAGCCCCGAAACGATCCCCAGTCATGCCAAGGCAGCGGGTCTTTATATGATTTGCACCATGTCCAAGCACGCCGCTGAGGCAAAGGGATGTTCCGACGCGATGATGTTCGACTATCGCGGCTATGTCGCCGAGGCCACGGGCGCGAATATCTTTTTTGTCAAAGACGGCGAGGTGCACACACCGGACCCCGACTGTTTCCTAAACGGCATCACCCGGCAGACGGTTGTTGGCATGCTCAAGGAAAAGCAGGTCAAGGTGCACGAGCGCCATATCATGCCAGAAGAGCTTGAAGGGTTCGAGCAATGCTGGCTGACCGGGACCGCCGCCGAGGTCACGCCGGTGGGCCAGATCGGCGAGTACAACTTTGAGGTTGGTGCCCTGACGCGGGACATCGCGGAGAGCTATGAGAAGCTGGTGAGAATCTAGACAGAGGTCCGAAGACCGATGCCCCGGACCAGATCCGGGGCCGGGATTTTCAGAAAAAGGTCAGGCATCATCCCGCAAGGCAGGCAGCCCCACGCCGGTGCTTTCAAACCCGCCATCCGCCGCGATGATCTGGCCGGTGACATAGCTGGCTTGCCTGCTGCACAAAAAGGCGATCACTTCGCCAATCTCGCCTTCTGACCCGTAGCGATTTAGCGGGATGGCATCGTGGTAGGCGTCGATGATGTCCTGGGTGTGGACGGCCATGGCCAGCTTGGTGCGGACCGGGCCCGGACAGACACAGTTGACGCGGATGTCGAATTCTCCCAATTCGGCGGCCTGTTGCTTGGTCAGCTGAATGACCGCAGCCTTGGAGGTGCCATAGGCCACCCGAAGGGTCGACGCGCGCAGGCCGGAAATGGAGGCGATGTTCACAATTGCGCCAGCGGTCTGTTTCAACGCCGGAATCGCCGCTTGCGACATCAGGAATACACCATCCAGATTGGTCTCCATCACCCGCCGCCAGCGGGCAAAATCGGTTAGCTCGATCTGGCCAAAGTCGGCCACGCCCGCATTGTTCACCAGCGCATCCAAACGACCATAATGATCGGTGCAGTCGCGGATTGCCTGCGGTGCGGTCTGTGGGTTTGACACGTCATAGGGCAGGGCAAGGGCCATGCCGTCAAATTCCGTGGCCGCCGCTTCCAACGCGACGGTATCACGGTCCAGAAGCGCGACGCGCCACCCGGATCGTGCCATCAGATGCGCCGTGGCCAAACCGATGCCGCGTGCCGCCCCGGTAATCAGGACAACCCTGGCCGTGTCTTCCTTGGCCATCAGTAATCGACCCCACGCTGGGCCTTGATACCGGCTTTGAACGGGTGTTTGACCTCGGTCATCTCGGTGACCAGATCGGCATATTCACACAATTCCGGCTTGGCATCCCGGCCCGTCAGGATAACGCCCGTGCGTGCGTCGCGGGCGTCAAGCCCGGCGATCACATCCGCCACCGACAGGTATTCATAGCGCATGGCGATGTTGATTTCATCGAGGACGATCAGGTCATAGTCGCCGCTTTCCATCATCTCGCGGGCCTTGCCAAACGCGGCCTGTGCCGCGGCAATATCGCGGTCCTTGTCCTGCGTATCCCAGGTGAAGCCTTCGCCCATGGTATGCCAGGTCACTTCCCCCAAACGGTCAAAGAACTGTCGCTCTCCGGTTTTCCATTTGCCCTTGATGAACTGGACAACACCGACCTTCTGCTTCCATCCCAGCGCCCGAACAACCACGCCAAAGGCGCTCGAGGACTTGCCCTTGCCCGCCCCGGTATGGATCAGCACCAGACCCTTTTCAGGGTCTTGTAGCTCTGCCACGCGGGCACGCTGTTTGGCCTGGCGTTCCTGCATTTTTTGTTTGTGGTCGGTCGCGTCAGACATCTGTTCTTCCTCAGTTGGGCGTGCCGGTGGGGGCAATGCTCGGTTTCGATTTGCTGCGGTCCAGACCCAGCTGTCGTTCGCGCCAGATAATCAACACACCGCCGGCAATGACAAGGGAGGCACCGATCAAAATTGCAGATGTTGGCACTTCGTCAAAAACAATCCATCCGATCAGTGTGGCAAAGATCATCGAGGAGTAGTCGAAAGGGGCCAGCATGGAAGCGGTGCCAAAGCGATACGACGATGTGACCATGATTTGGGCGACGCCACCGATCAGACCTGCGAAGATGATGAGTGTCAAAACGCCGATGCCGGGCGATGTCCATGCAAGGGCCGGAACCGGGAACAGCCAGCCAAGTGGCAGCGACAGCAGCGAGACACAAGTCGCGGTCAGCGAGAAATAGAAGACGATGGCGCTTGTCGTGTCGGTTTGCACAAGCCGTCGGACGTGGATCTGCACCAGCGCGCGCAGGATCGACGCAACGATGACCATCAAGGCACCCAGGGTCGCCAGGTCCGAATACCCCTGATCGAGCGACAAGCGGGGTGCAACCACGATCATCACCCCGATCAGACCAAGAGCAACAGCCGATAACCGGAACAGGCGCACCCGTTCGTTCAGGAAGATGGCCGCGAATATGACCGTAAACATAGGCGTGGCGTAGCCGATGGCCGTGACCTCGGGCAGTGGCAGGATGGCCAGACCGGCAAATGTCAGGCCCATCGCGCATGTGCCAAAAAGCCCGCGCCAGACATGCCCAAGGATGTTGTTTGCCTTCAGGCCATCGCGTAGCTTTCCCTGCTGCCAGAGCCACAGGCCGATGATGGGAATTGCAAAAAGCGACCGAAAAAACACCGCTTGACCCGGTGGAACGGCGTCGGATGCTGATTTGATAAGCGCGGCCATGACCATGAACAAAAAGACCGCGCCGGTTTTGAGGGCGATGGCGCGGCCTGGTTGGGTGTGGGTCAGTTGGGCTGGCATGACTGCTTCATGCGCCCGGCATCCGAAAAGATCAAGACGAGGTCAGTTGCGCCACCCCGAGAGGCACCGCAAATTTGACGCACCAGATGTAGAGTTCGTTGAAGTCGCTGATGTCGAGCCCGGCAGGGACGATGTAGGATTGCGCGCCGGTGATGGATTTCAGCGGGCCAAGGTTGCTGGTGGAGCTGAAGGTGCCGTCCTTGCCAAAGCCCACCTGCGGATCGGGCGCACCATCAAGGGAGAACGCCGCGTCAAAGGTAATGGTCGAGGTGCCATCGGCGTTTTCGGTGATTGTCACGCCTCCGGTGGTAATGTGATCGCTTGCGCCGGTGAATGTGCCCGTACTGTCAGCGAAGACAGCCATCGCGGGGCCAACGATGAGAAAGGCGGTGAATGCGGTGGTGAGGATCGTTTTCATTTCTGGTTCCTTGTCGGTCTGAATGACGGGTAGTACAGCGTCGTGTATAGAGTAAGGAACTAAATGGTACAAAACACGGCTGCGTGAGTTGTGTAACAGTTGGTTCCGAATTATGTTCACCGCAACCAAGGAGATGGCGATGGCGCGGCCCAAAGAGTTTGACCCGGAAGATGTGATTGAAAAAGCGATGCAGGTGTTTTGGCGGCACGGCTATGAAAATGCTTCATTGCCTGATCTCCTGGAGGGGATGGGGCTGACCCGAGGGAGCTTGTACAAGGCATTCAAGGACAAGAAGAACCTGTTTCTTCTGGTGTTGGACCGATATGAGACAACTGCGGTCGATACAGGCGTGGCGATGTTGCGCGACGCCGGGCTTGGCGATGGCCGGCAACGGATCATACGGCTTTTCACCGGGTTGGTGGCGGCGGTGGATGCCGGCGACAATCGGGGATGTCTGCTCTGTACGGCGGCGGCGGGATCAGCGGCCAATGATCCTGACATTGCGCAGGTGGTGCAGGCCGGGCTTGCCAAGTTTCAGATGGGGTTTCAACTGGCGCTGCGCGAGACGCCAACGCTTGCAAGGTTGAGTGAGCCGGAGCGGCTGCGCCTGGCTGATGCGCTTTTGACGCAATACGTCGGGTTGCGGATGCTTGCGCGGTCGCAGCTACCGCTGGGGGTGCTGGCACATGCTGTGGCTGGGGTTGACGAGATTCTGGGCGCGGCAGGTCTGCGGCGTTTTCCTTGAAGGAAAACGGTTGGAAAACCACAATTTTCCGGGCCTTCTCAACCGATGTGGCCGCGGTTTTCGCCAACCTGTCCGCGATGCAGCAACAGATGATCCAAAAGCACACAGGCCATCATCGCCTCGCCCACCGGCACCGCGCGGATGCCGACGCAGGGGTCGTGGCGGCCCTTGGTGATGATCTCGGTTTCCTCGCCGGATTTGGTGATGGTCTTGCGCGTGGTCAGAATGCTGGAAGTCGGTTTGACCGCAAAGCGCACGACAATGTCCTGTCCTGTGCTGATCCCGCCAAGGATGCCTCCGGCGTGGTTGGAAGAGTAACGCGGCTGGCCGTCGTTCCCCATGAAAATTTCGTCCGCGTTCAACTCGCCTGTCAGCATTGCCGCTGACATGCCTTCACCAATCTCCACACCCTTGACCGCATTGATCGACATCATTGCCGCGGCTAGATCGGTGTCCAGCTTGCCATAGACCGGCGCACCAAGCCCCGCAGGCACGCCGCGCGCGGTGACTTCGATGACTGCGCCGACAGAGGATCCGGACTTGCGCAACCCATCAAGATAATCCGCCCAATCCTCGGCGGCTTTGGTGTCCGGCACCCAGAAAGGGTTTTGGCCGATCTGGTCCCAATCGAACGCAGTGCGGTCAATCTGGTGCGGCCCCATCTGGACCATGTAGCCGGTGATCTGAATATCGGGCGCAAGTGTCTTTATCGCCTCGCGGGCCAGCCCCCCCGCCGCCACACGGCTGGCCGTTTCGCGGGCCGAGGATCGCCCGCCGCCACGATAGTCGCGGATGCCGTATTTCTGGAAATAGGTGATGTCGGCGTGACCGGGGCGGAACTTGTCCTTGATGTCGCCGTAGTCCTTGGAGCGTTGATCGGTGTTCTCGATCATCAACTGGATCGGCGTGCCGGTGGTGACGCCCTCAAAAACGCCCGACAGGATGCGCACCTCATCGGCTTCCCGCCGCTGCGTGGTGTACTTGTTCTGACCGGGTTTCCGTTTGTCGAGCCAGTGCTGGATCATCTGAGACGTTACAGCGATACCCGGAGGGCAGCCATCAACCGTTGCGCCCAAGGCCGGACCGTGGCTTTCGCCCCAGGTGGTGACGCGGAAAAGATGGCCAAAGCTGTTGATCGACATGGGGCAAACTCCTGTTGGGTACTGCATTAGCGGCCAGGGCGGGGTGCCTCAAGAGGCGAAACACGCGCCGGGCGGCGGCAGCAACCGGGGGGCGCCCCCGACAGGGGGGCCGCGGCTGTATATTTCTCGGTCTTGGGGCTGGCCATAAGAGGAGAGCCTGCATTGGCCAAACCGCCTGCTTGTCACGCCAAAGGCGTGCCATCGAATGGTCGGCACACCTTTGGAGCGACAGCGGGGCGGGCGCTGACCGGGGCGTCGTGCCGGCGGGTGCGCGACATCTGCCGTCAGGTCTGTCGCGAGAACGAGGTCGACATCTGGCGCGGGGTGCTGGCCCTGTCGCGCTTCCGTTCCGGTCTCTCAACTCATTTACGCGGCCTTTCTCTAAAACCACCTTGTTCTTGGATTCTGGGTGAAGTTGCTTGCGTTTAGACATCTCGGATCTCCTGCGTGGTGAAGATCGGCAGACAGCAAATAGCAGCTTATGACGGTGTCCAAATTTCGGGGAGTGGCTCACTTTGCCGGCCTACAGGCGTCATGATTGCTTTCAATTGCCATCCGATTGACGATAGCGGATCGCCCAGAGAGGCGAAGGCTAATATCGGTTCAGGGCTGGAACCCACAGCTATAGAGCCTGTGCGGAATGGCGGACATGACAGGATTGATCTCACCTGCGGCCGCGTTGATTTGAGAAGCCTTGCCGGTGGTTTGAGCCAAATCAAGATAGATCGCGCAAAACAACCATAGTCTAACGAACAAGGCAGGAGAGATCATGAAATATCCAGCGGAACAGACCGTGCATCTTAATCGCTCGATTAGTCTGGTCGGCCTTGTCTTGTACGGCCTTGGCGTCACCATTGGCGCCGGCATTTATGTACTGGTTGGTGAAACGATTGTGCGGGCAGGTCCATATGCACCTGCCGCATTTCTGCTGTCTGCCATCGTGATGGGGTTTACCGCCGCCTCCTTCGCCGAATTGTCCGGCCGCGTGCCGCAGGCGGCAGGCGAAGCGGTCTATGTCGAAAAATCATTTGGTGTTCCCTGGCTGACGATCGTTGTTGGGGTGGCCGTTCTGGTTGAGGCGATGATCGCAGCGGCAGCCATCGCCGTGGGGTCAGCGGGCTATTTGGCCGAACTGATAAACCTGCCCAAGGAGGTTTTGGTGGCCTGTATCGTGCTCGGGATGGCGACGATTGCGGCCTGGGGTATTCGCGAATCCGTGGCCATTGCCGGGGTTATGACGCTGGTAGAGGTCGTAGGTCTGCTTGTGATCATCTATTTCGGGCTGGTCAATGAGCCTAACAGCCTGAGTGCATTGCCCGCTGCGCTGTTACCGCCGCCGACGGACTGGTCGGCCATGTCTGGCGTTCTGGCCGCCAGCATGATCACCTTTTTCGCCTTCATCGGCTTTGATGACGTCGTTAACCTTGTGGAAGAGGCCAAGAACCCCAAAAAGATCATGCCGTGGGCCATTGGTATCACCTTGGCGATAGTGACCGTGCTTTATGTTCTCGTCTCGTTTGTCGCAGCGCGAAGTATCCCGGTCAAAGACCTGACGGGCACCTCGGCACCGATCAGCCTGTTGTTTGAACGCCTGACCGGACTGCCACCGCATGTCATCACTTTGATAGCGATTGTTGCAACGATGAATGGCGTTGTCATAATGTTGATCATGGCCGCCCGCGTCGCCTATGGCATGGCAAAGGAAGGGCGGCTGCCTGTATGGCTTGGCGTTGTTTCACCACGCACCAAGACGCCCCTTCGAGCGACATTCCTTGTTGCGGTTGCCGTTATGGCCTTGGCGATATTTACGCCGCTCGACACCCTGGCAGAGACGTCGTCTGAAGTGCTTCTGAGTGTCTTTGTGATGATCAATCTCGCGCTGGTGTGGTTCAAGATCAAAGGCGTGCCAGCGCCGAAAGGCACATTTACCGTACACATCGCATTTCCGATTGCGGGCGCTGTCTTTTGTGTCGCGCTCTTGTTGGGTGCAACGCTTGTTGGGGGCTGACTGCACAACTACGTGATCATGCAGATCATGGACCGACACGGCTTATACGGATACTTTGATGCGTACCGCCTTGCAGAATTTCTGATGAGGAAGCCGATTGGAAAATGATCTGATACCTGGGGCCAAAGACGTTGCACATGCAGGATGTGAAGGTGTCCGCGCGTTTTTGGAGAACCTTACAGGCCCGTCGCGGGGGCAGATCGCATGGCTGTCCTCTGATCAGTCAAGGGTGTCGGTCCGCGCTGATCGCAAGCTGCAGATTAGCCAGGATGCTTCCACGACGCCCAGCCCCGATGCACGGGCGCAGTTGTCCTGGTCCGGCGAAACCTACGAGATTAGAGCGTTGTCAGGTTCTGACATTTGGGTGAACGGGCGCAAGATTGGAACTGCGCATCTTTTGCATGGTGATATGATTGAGTTTGGAACAGATGGACCAATGTCGCGGTTCCGCCTGTGCGGTGATGGCTTTCCAACCGGCTGGCCGGTTGAAGAAATCCTGAGCGATGCCGTGGCCTACGCCCGCTCAAGCCGTCGCCCGTTTGGGTCGCGCCTGTCGAATGCGCTGTTTGACAGCATCCGGCGGATATTGCTGGAAACGACAATCGTATTCCGTGTGACCGTTGTTCTGATGCTGGTTGCGCTGACCGCCTTCGTCACCTGGCAGTACCGTAGCGGCATACGAATTGAGCAAACACTCCAGCAAGAGGCGCTGCGCCTGGAAGCCATCGCAATTGCCTTGGCAGAGACGCGTCAGGACGCACTTGGTGTAGATGAATTTGCTGTGCTGCGCGACCAACTTGACCTGCAACTGAGCACCAATGCCGACCGTCTTGACCTGCTGGAACGGCGGCTGGGGGCATCTGCCCGTGTGATTGGCGAATCAACCGCGTCGGTGGCGTTCCTGCAAGGTGCGTATGGTTTGCGCCAGACCGAAAGCGGCAAAATGTTGCGGCATGTGGTGGGTCAGGATGGTGCACCGTTGCAGACCCCGTTCGGCAAACCCCTGGTCGATCCCGACGGCACTGGCGCGCCGATTGAATTCCAATTCACCGGCACGGGCTTTGTGCTTAAGGAAAGTGGGACGCTTGTCACCAACCGGCATGTCGCCTTGCCCTGGACCAGCAGCGATCGGATGGCGGCGTTTGAAAGCAGCGGGCTTGCGCCAGAGATGCTGAAGCTGTTGGTCTATTTGCCGGGCTTTCCCCAGCCATTTGAAGCGGAGTTTCTGGCGTCCAGCGATACTGCTGACTTAGCTTTGTTATCGGTCGAGGCCTCTGCAACCAGGGGCCGGGGACTCACTCTGGCTGCGGAAGACCCTGAGATTGGAGATGAGGTCATTGTCATTGGTTTCGCGACCGGTTTGCGTGCGCTCTTGGCGCAGGCCGGGACTGAATTCCTTAACGGATTGCAAGACAAGGGCGAGACAGATTTTTGGACGGTTGCAACACGTCTGTCGGAACAAGGCCGAATTGCGCCTCTGGCCAGTCGGGGTATCATCGCGCAGATCACCACCAAAGCGGTCATTTATGATGCGGAGACAACCGTCGGCGGCAGTGGCGGGCCTGCATTGGACCGCAATGGCCATGTGGTTGCAGTGAACGCGGCCATCTTGCCCGAATTCGGCGGTGCAAACATCGGTGTTCCGGCGCGCGAAGTGCGGCGCCTTCTGGCTGACTATGCGGGCGACTGAGCGGCTCAAACTATTCCGATGTCTGAAAACGCGAAGACTGCACAACAAAGACGACCAAAAGCGGTACCGCCACGGTGATCACGCCAACCACGATCAGCAGTTGACCCAGTTCGGTGTAATTCGCGGCCGAGATTTGTTCGCCAGTGACGGGGTCGACTGAGGCCCGTGTGACCAGAAAAACTTTGTTGAGGTACTTTGTTCCAAGGCTGCTGGCTGACAGTGCCATATTGGTGAATGATGCCATCACTGCAAAAAATGTGGCCTTCAGATCGGGCGGCGCATTGCGCGCGATCCATGCGAGCATCGGCACCATTGCGATCTGTCCCAATGGGGATTCAATTGCCGTATCAAGAATGGCAATGAAGCGCGCATCCACAACCCCGCCGGTTTGTGCGGCGGTCCATTCCTGCACACCGTAGTACAGCCCGATATTTGGCAACGACAGCACACCCGCCGCGATGGTCAGCAACACCACAATATAGGCGATAGACCGATCGCCCATCAATGGGCGCAAAGCAACCAAGCCGACCAGCGCCAGCAAAGAGGTTATGAGCGATAGGATCGACAGGAACCGTTCATCAAACCCAAGGTCATCAATCTCAAACCATGTCAGACCGGGGCCCGGCAAAGGCACCGCCCTGAACACGAAGATGATTATGGCCGTGCCAATCAGCACGTTTGCAGCAGCTGGTTCCAGCTTTTTGAGCAATTGTCTGATCAGGTAAAGGATGACCGAAAGAGAGGCCACAAAGACGATCTCTTGCGCATATGCCAGATTGGACGTGCCCAATGAGATGCTCAGCGCCACAAAGAACAACCCACCGCCAAGGATCTGCCAATTGACCTCGGTTTCGTTGTCTGGCTCGGCCTTTAGCAGCCTTTGCGTTTTGCGTCGTTGGATGAGTGTGTGCAATAGCATCCCGCTGACCGAAATCACGGGAATAGCAAATGCTGTGAGATAGACCCGCGCGTACAAGGCCAGCCGTGCCTCGCGCGGCAAAGTTCCTGCATCGGTGAAAACCCAGATATTGATCGCGGCCACCGACATAAAACCTGATATGATCGCGATCCGCCCAAGTGTTTGCATGGTGGTGTGCATGTTACGCAACTGCGTTTCGCTGAAGGTTCGCCCCGAGTCGTCAAGGCGTGGGACCGCTTCGACTGTCATCGCATCGGCGACAACGTCTTGAATGGCGTATCCGGACGGGGCGAGCAGCAAGGCAAGGACAAACCACGTCGCCAGCGGCAAGACGGCACGCATTTCTTCCGGGCGCGACACCAGGCCAAACATGATCAGCAATGATAGCGTAATCAGCCCTGCGCCGGTCAGGATCAGCAAGGCTTTCCATTTCCAGAACAGATCGACGACATGACCCATAGGCACTTTGAGAATCCAAGGCAGCCCTGCCCAAAACGCCAGCCCCGCAATGAATTCTGCCGACAAATCCAGATAGTCTTTGAGGTAAAACGCCCCGACGACCGATGTAAGGCCCGACACTCCAGCGGCGAAATACACCATAAGCGGCGGCAGAAATGACCACCGCATCTGCTGCGCAAGGTCCAGAAAAACGCGCTGAAACCAAGTGCGTTGATCCGTTGGGTCATGATCGTCTTGCAAAGTCATTCGTTACCCTTGCCACGCGTTTCCATAGACAGCTTTTGGTGCGTGGGTCTTGCTGATTGCTCTCACTTGGGCTGCTCCGGGGTTGTTGAGTTGCTGTCTTTGCGTTTCGTCTCAAATGGTCGGGCTTTTTCGCTGGGCTCCAGGCAGGCTTTGACAGCATCCAATTCCAGCGTTTCTTCGGTTTCCAGCCGCGCCACAAGCATCATAGCTTGATTGCGGTGGTCATCAACAAGCTGCGTCCC
>Ga0316204_10009141_pt1 | contig 13378 bp, 9 predicted proteins | sample 6monrhotite_MG_2_FD_205661 | JGI IMG/M metagenome (GOLD analysis project Ga0316204, IMG submission 205661) | Microbial mat bacterial communities from mineral coupon in-situ incubated in ocean water Damariscotta River, Maine, United States -... | ecosystem: Environmental > Aquatic > Marine >... | reverse complement strand
TCACCTATGTCAATGCCATCACGGACAGAAAACTTGTTATCGATCGACGCAACCCTGATTGGCAAATAACAGGCGTGGATAATCTCAATGCAGAGCTGTCAGGTAAGCGTGTGGAGCTTATTCATGATCTGCTGCCCCTGGCCAGGCGTATTTTAATTCTATATTATGAAAAAATCGCCCCATCGCGCCTCGGCGTAAAATACGCAACCGAAGTGGCAGACAAACTGGGCATCACCATTGATGCAAGGGCGGTGACATCACGAAATGACATCCAACGCGTTATGGACAGCCTCAAAAAAGAGGATGTCGATGCAATGTTAACCGTGCCGACGGCACCAATCGACAATGCATTAAAAACGCATATTTTACCCATTGTTAATCGGTTAAAAATCCCTTTAATCACGCACTCTCGCCCCCTGACTGAAGCAGGGGCACTCGCTAGCTATGGCGCTAACTTTTACGACCTTGGCAAACAGGCCGCACGACTCGCGGATAAAATATTACGTGGCGTCAATGCCAATAAACTACCCTTTGAAACCCCTAAAATATATATTTATACGCTTAACAAAAAAACATTAAACGACTTATCGCTGACATTACCTGATATCGCAAAATATCAAGTTAACGAATACATCAATGAACCCGCTTACCTTGATTAAGGTTGCACAGCCTCGGGGGTGCGTTACCCTGGCAATGACAATAGCAACCATACGGACAAAACCCAATTGCAACACATTGTGCCTGGCCAACACCTGCGCACGTCGAATCTCATTTGCGAGTCATTACAGATGAAACTGCCATCCGCAATACGATTCGTCCGGGGCCCGCGCCAGATCAGCAATAAAATTCTGCTGCTGGTGTTAAGCCTTGAGTTTTTCTCATTATGCCTGTGGGGTTCATTAACCTATGAAGGATCGAGGCAGGAACTTATTAATTCCATCAGCAATAAACTCGACGAGGCCGCTTACCGCACCCAAACCGAAATCGGTAATTTTTTATTGCCCGTAAAAATACAGTCAGCAATGCTCGCGGAGCAATTTAGCGAAAATGAACCGGACTTGGAAAAAACCAGAAAACTTTATTATAATTTCCTCCGCACCAGGAAAGAAGCAGAGGAAATCGCATTAATTAATAAAAACAGCGAAGAAACGTTAAGGGTTTCACGCCTAAAAAGTTACCGAAATCTTCCCCCAAGAGACCTTAGTCATTCCGACTTTATAAAAAAAGCCTTCTCGGAATCACAGACCATCAGCACAATACGCTTTTCCGAATACGACGAGCCACGCCTGGAAATCGCCAGCCCGATCATTTCCAATGGCAATATCAACCACCTAATTACTACACTGATTAACTTAAAATGGCTTTGGGACGTTGTCGAGCAACAACGCATTGGCAATACGGGGTATGTTTATCTTGTGGATGAAAACCTGACGCTCATAGCGCATGATGATCCGAGCTACGTGTTGTCTAACCTGTTTATCCCCAATACATCGGTGCCATCGAAACTATTTCAGGGCAATGGAAGTAAAAAATTCAGTCTCTATGAAAACTTTCAGGGTAAACAGGTGGCCGGCGTCAGCCGTTTTGATTCGGCTAACCACTGGTGGGTTATCGTGGAACAACCTGTCAAAGAAGGTTTGGCACCACTCACCCGTATCATTCACCGCTTCGTCATCGTATTCATCATAGCCATCACCGTTACATTTATCGCCGTCTATACGTTCTCACGCATTACCACCCGACCTTTAAAAACATTTGAAGAAGGAATTATGCGTGTGGGCAATGGCGAGCGTAATGTTCATATACCTGTACCTGAACATTCCGAACTGGCGCCGCTAGCCAACAGTTTTAACAAAATGGCCGAAAACCTGGATATTAAAATTCAGCACCTGATTGAATCTGAACGTTGTGTGCGCGATTCTGAAGAAAAATACCGTAAGCTCAATGCATCACTGCAGCAACACATTAGCGACGCCACCCAAAAGCTCCAGATGTCCAATCAACACCTCGAAAGCGCGGTGATCTGTGCCGAACAGGCCAATAACGCCAAAAGTATTTTTTTGGCCAATATGAGCCACGAATTGCGTACCCCGCTAAACGCAATTATTGGTTATTCTGAAATGCTAAAGGAAGAATTGAGCGACAACACTGCTGGCAGCAACGACCTATCGAAAATTATTGATGCTGGAAAACATTTGCTCAACATCATTAATAACCTGCTTGATTTATCTAAAATTGAAGCCGGCAAAATGGATATTGTTATCGAGGAAATTGACATTGCTGAACTGACAAAAGACACCGTCTACACAGTCAAACCTCTGATTGAGAAGAACAACAACCAGCTAATTACCAATTTTTCCACGAAAAGCGGCATTATCAAATCCGACCGCATAAAAATAAAACAAACATTGCTAAACCTGCTAAGCAACGCCGCAAAGTTTACCGATAACGGCACAATCCACCTCACGATCTCGGTCGATAAGCACGACAATATCTTGTTTGAAGTTAAAGATACCGGCATTGGCATGACTGGAGAACAACTAAAAAATGTATTCAGCGTTTTCTCGCAAGCAGATCACAGCATACAACAACGTTTCGGCGGCACAGGATTAGGCCTGGTAATAAGTCGGTATTATTGCAACATGCTGGGCGGGGATATTTCAGTACATAGTGTTGCGGGCGTAGGCGCTGAATTCACCATTAAACTGCCTCGTGATATAAGTGGCGATCATTCGGTCAACGCACTAATAAAACACGTATCAACCAGACAGGCATAGTGAGCTTGTCAACATCAACGGCACCAATCACTGGATGCCGTCGATAGACCGTTCAAGGTCAATGCCAGGGCTGGCAGGCACACGAACAATCCGGGAGGGTTGGGTTAAGGTGAAAGCGATGCCTTAAAAGTTACTCATTAATTTATTACCGGCCCCATCGGCTTGAGCAATGTCATTTGCTTGCTGGTGTCATTTCTCCGCATAGCTATTATAAAATTGCTTTGCGGTGCGACCGCTGCGCGCACCTCTTTCTCTCGAAAATTTAAGTGCCGCATCATGCAACTCATCGCGACTGCGTTCATAGTTTGGAAAATAGCTGTCAACAATCGTCAGAAACTCTTTTTGACTAATACTGTAAAAAGACAGGCATAAACCAAATCGATCTGACAGTGATATTTTTTCTTCAACGTTGTCAGAATAATGCAATTCACTCCCAATATTCACCGTATCAAGATTATCACTCATGAATTCCGGCACTAAATGGCGGCGATTTGAGGTGGCATAGAGTAATACATTATTCGGCGGTAATTCTATCGACCCTTCCAGCACACTTTTTAATGCCTTGTAACTGGTTTCAGTTGTTTCAAACGATAAGTCATCGCAAAACAGTACAAACCATTGAGGCAGTTCCCTGATATCATCCACTATCTCTGGCAAATACATTAAATCTGTTTTATCCACTTCAATTATGCGCAGCCCATCCTCCTTGTACTCATTGAGCAATGCTTTTATCAGTGAGCTTTTCCCAGTACCCCGTGCGCCCCAAAGCAAGGCATTGTTGGCCGGTTTATCATTAATGAAACGCAGTGTATTTTCAATCAAGCGCTGCTTTTGCTGGTCAATCCCAACCAGATCAACCAATGCCACGGAATCGATTTTTTGTACCGGCCGTAAGTACGCCTTGCGTTGACGCCAAATTGCGGCATACGTTTTGTTCCAGTCAATGTTCATGTTGCGTTGCATATTATCGGCTTACTGCAAACGGTGGAAAAAACGTTCCCGCCGTGGCATATAATTATTCTTACCGTTTAACGATATAATTACGTTTTTTGCTTTGCCCGTGATTTCACTCCTGGGTACAAAACCAATCACTCTGGAGTCCGCGCTATTATCTCTATTGTCGCCCAATACTAAATAGTGATTGTCAGGGACTTTAACGAGACCGAAGTTATTAAAATGCGCAGCAGGTGACGTTAACATAATGGTATGTTCCCCACCGGGAATGCTTTCCCGAACGATGAGTGATGATTCTTTATCTTTTGGCGACAATGGCTGTATAAATGCCGCGGGCGCTACGGTATAACCGGCTGCTTTTCCATTAATATAAAGCCGATTTTCTCGCAACGCGACAAGATCACCCGGCAAACCAATAATGCGTTTGACCAGACGATTATGCGCGGAGGCAGACTCAAACACCACAATGTCATTGCGTTGGGGGTCACTGTGCTTTATGAGTGATAGGGTGGTAAACGGAACATTAAGGTTGTAAGCTAATTTGTTTACGAATATCCGGTCGCCCACTAATATGGTGGGCTTCATTGAGCCCGTGGGAACGGTGTACCAGTCAGCAATGGCGCCTCGAAACACCAGCATTCCCAAAATAACCAGGAATAAGTACTTGTTATTTCTATATAAACGATGCCACCACGTCGTTGCTTTAGGCCTCATATAACACTCCAATGTTTAGGGTTCTCCAGTTGAGAGTACCGGTAGCCTGCTTGAGTTCCACAAACACAGAAGATCATACGGTGTTCACCAATGGTCCGTGTTCAGCCATTATCCGTGTTCAGCAATGGCCATTGTACTGCGTATGCAGCAACGAACGCTCATTGCCGGGCATGACCTTTCCGACATCGTGCCATTTAGTCAATGACAGTTAAACCTAGAATAATCAGTTGAACACCGGTTGTCAGTCAATCTCAGCGTCCAATGCAAGGCGTGTTCCGCAAGCAATGGCGTAGTCCTTGGTAAGGGACACAACACGGCAATGGACGCTGAGATTGGGTGACAATTGGTGTAGCGTTTTTAGGCTCACTCATTGGGTGAGTGCGAGATTAATGTTTTTACTTTTACTTCAATCTTTTACGTAACTTTTAAGCGCTCAACTGAGATGTAATGGACTTCCCCAATTTTAACGTTCAGGTGTACTATCAGTTTCAGCAAAAACCAAGCAACCTAAAAAGTCAAAGGGGAAGTCCAGATGAAATTATCAGTGATCGGCGTGGATTTAGCAAAAGAAGTTATTCAAGTGAAAACCGTGACAACAAAAGGTAAAATTAATAAAGCGATTAAGCGGGCGCAGTTTCTTGAATTCATGAACCAGCAACCCCGTAGCCTGATCGGTATGGAGGCCTGTGGGAGTGCGCACTACTGGGCAAGAAAGCTGCAATTGCAGGGGCACACCGTCAAGCTGATGCATCCCGCTTATGTGACCCCCTTCGTGATGGGGCAAAAGAACGACATGAACGACGCCAGCGCCTGTCGTACGGCGGTCATACAAGACGACATGCGCTTTGTTCCGATCAAAACGATCGAGCAACAAGATATACAAATGGTACTTCGCATCAAAGAACGTTTGGAAAAACAGCAAACGGCCTTAGTCAATCAAATCCGGGGATTACTAAGAGAATATGGAATCTATATACCACAAGGAATCCATAAGGTGTTCAAAAAGTTACCCGAGATACTGGAAGATGGGGAAAACGAGCTAACGATGCAAGCACGTCAAATTATCAGCCTACTGGGTGATGAATTGCGAAGTGCTCGAGAAAACCTCCAGCGACATGAGGAGATAATACAGGCAATGGTGCGCGATAATGAGCTGTGCCAGATCATTATCAAACAAGTTCGAGGTATTGGCCCAATAACGGCTTTGACCCTTGTCAACGACATTGCCGATGGTAGCCACTTTAAAAATGGTCGCCACCTATCGGCCTGGATAGGATTAGTCCCCCGGCAATACAGTAGTGGCGGGATCACAAAGCTGGGTCGAATCAGCAAGCGAGGCAGTAGTGCGTTGCGCCGATTACTCTTTATGGGCGCTCGCTCAGTGATTAGGTCGAGTAAAGACAAAACGGATAAACTGAGCCTGTGGGTACAATCGTTATTAGCTCGCCATCCTCACAAAAAGGTGGCGATTGCGGTGGCCAATAAAATGGCACGAATGGCTTGGGCGGTATTGAATAATCATCAAACACAGAGCGCATAATGACAAGATAAGTCAATTAAGCGAAAGTATCAATCCGAAAAAGGGAGATAGCCCTGGAGTGAGTTGCACGATAGACATGATGTAAACAAGATAAAATCATCTTCCTGGGAACCTGTTAGATTAATTGGCCATTATGGGCCGAAGCTGAGATTAATTGGCCATTATGGGCCGAAGCTGAGATAAGGTCAGGGAGCGCTAATTCAACATCAAGGCCAGAAGGTAGCTCCTTCAAATAAGGCCGTATATAAGTTGGCAATCATATCTTTTTTACCAGTAGGTCTTGCAATCGCGGGGAAGTCCATATAATTAATCTAGGTTAAACCTAGATTCCGCCGTTGAACGGCCTGTCGAGTGCGGTTGTGGTGGCGCCTTCACCCAATGGGAGAGCTGATAAAGGGTAATGAACTGAATGTTCATCAAGTCGTTACTGGATTTTTGTGGCGGTCAACGGCGGAATCTCGTGCAGTGTATTTCGGAAGGTAGGATTATCCCTGTTTGGAAGCGCTCAACGAATGAATTTAGGTTGAGCGATAATTTTGGTTTCATAACGCCAATTAACCGGCGGAATGGACTTGTGATGCACCAAGCCCCATACAACAAACCACGAATTAGCTGTCTAGCAGGAATGTCACCGGACCGTCGTTGGTTAGACTTACCTGCATGTCGGCGCCAAACTGACCTGTCGCCACATTAGGGTATTGTTTAATCGCGGAATCAGTAAAGTATGAAAATAATTGACGCCCTAAATCCGGTGGCGCGGCGGACGAAAAGCTGGGGCGCATCCCTTTATGGGTATCTGCTGCCAGGGTAAATTGCGGCACCAGCAGTAGTCCACCATTAATATCAACCAGGCTTAAATTCATTTTGCCGTCATTATCGGCAAACACCCGATACCCGAGCAAACGCTGTAACAACCGGTCTGCTTTGGCCGTCGTATCGTCTTTTTGTACACCAATCAATGCCAACAAGCCTTGCTTGATCGCACCGATTGTTTTGCCTTCTACCTCAACTTTTGCCTGGGTAACCCGTTGGAGCAGAGCAATCACACGAATAAATTCACTGCGTACCGATGTGTGCCAAACAAACCATTTGTTTTACAGCCCATGTCCTGGCGATATTCCACACTCATTAGGCACCGTCGCCAAACTTGTCAGCAAACTCCTGCGTGGCCCGAACCAAACCATCAACAATTCCACGCTCGGTTGCAGAATGACCTGCATCCGGAATGATGTGTAGTTCCGATGCCGGCCATGCCTTGTTTAGCTCCCAGGCACTGTCAATTGGGCAAACGATATCATAACGGCCTTGAACGATAAGGCCGGGAATGTCCTTAATTTTGTCAATATTATTGAGAATTTGGTCCGGCTCGAGAAAACTGTCATTCACGAAATAGTGGCACTCAATACGTGACAGGCTCATGGCGGTATGCGGTTCGGTATAATTGTTGATAACCGACTTGCTGGGCTGCAGCGTTGAGGTCTGGCCTTCCCATCTGGCCCAGGCTTTTGCTGCCGCCATTCGTGCCAGCTCATTTTTTCCGGTCAGGCGCTTGTAATAAGCTGCAACCATATTGTCTCGCTCATTCTCTGGAATAAGAGACACAAACTCCAGCCAATGATCGGGAAAAATACGACTGGCACCACCCTGGTAAAACCATTCAATTTCCTTGCGCCGACACAAAAATATACCGCGCAAGATTAAACCCATTACCTGCTCTGGGTGAGTTTCCGCATAAACCAGGCTCAATGTGGAGCCCCAGGAGCCACCAAAGAGGACCCAGCTGTCTATGCCCAAAAACTCTCGAATTCGCTCAATATCTTCAACCAATGCCTGAGTATGGTTGCCTTCAAGCGCCGCATGGGGGACGGACCGCCCACAACCACGCTGGTCAAATAAAATAATACGATAAACTTCCGGGTCAAAAAAAGTTCGGTGATAAGGCAGGCAACCCGAGCCTGGGCCACCATGAACAAATAGAATCGGTATGCCATCGGGATCGCCGGACTCCTCCACGTATAAGGCATGTGGCGAATCCACTTTCACTTCGTGTGTCGCATAGGGCTTAATTTTCGGATATAAACCAGGCACGCTAAATTCCTTTATTGTTCAAACGTTATTGAAACCCCATTATTTGATACCGCAACATCACCAGCCGATCAAACAACAGTCAGAGGATATATGCAAAATAAGCGCCGATTTATACGTTGCCACACCATAAGCCACTACACACGCCAAGCTTTATACCGTATATACGCTATGGAATGAACCGTTTACCTGACACATAGACAACAAAGCCAGGCACAATCATCGGTATGCAGTGACACCCTGCCAGCTTCGCCGCACGGGCACTCAGAACCCAGCACCTGATTTTGATAAATCCTCTGTTGTCTCTCATTAACTATAGTTTATTAACTATAGTTCAGTCCCTTACAACTTCAGCCTTTAATCCAACCGCAGCGCCAATGCCTGCCAACAATAATCCCAACAGCACCATACCAGGACCAATTCCGGTGCCAAGTAACGTGAATGCCCATCCCATGTCCAGCATGACGCCAACATAAAGCAGGCCGGAGTGCATCAGTGTACCCACAATAAAGATCCAACTAATTATCTGCTTAAATAACCGGGAAATTGCCATGAAGCCTAAAGCGATTCCTGCAACAATATTGAGCAAGGCTTCCAGGTTGCCATGGACGTGGGGACCACTGCGAATGACATCGATTGGCTGCTGGGCGTTAATTAATTGATTCAAAGCCAGAATACCATCGGTATTGGCTTTAGCGATTTGCTCCGGTGTTAATTGCTCCAATTCCTCCTCAAAATCATCTGCTTTGAGTGATTGCAGACGCCCCACCGATGTTTGTTTTTGCGATTGGGCCACGGCCACTTCGGGCGTATATTTAATTATCATCAACGGCCCTAAGGCTGCGGTGATAACTAAAAACAAAAAACCAAAGACCACATTTTTTTTACCTATCATACTATCCCCCTCATTCCTACGGCCAATATCCTGAGTGTCTAAGTGCCTGTGTATCCAAGCCTTGACGGTGCACCAGCCTCTTTGTATCACGAAGCTGAACGCTAGTGAATCAGCGTCTAAGATCAAAAGTGAGTATATTATAGACTTATGGCGATTGAAGGGTCAGGGATATTGTCAATATTGGCGTGATTGAGACGCTAAACGCATGAATTTATTTGGATCGTAGAACATCCGGGCCGTTGTAGCACCACAGGAACCCGGAGGCATTCACGCCGCGAAACTCAGGCTGAAGCGGCACTATTGACGCTGCGCTAACAGCCTAGGGAGTCAGGTGCAGCGGCTCGAAATTACTTTTTATCGCTTTTTATTGCGTTGCAAGGCCAGCTGACGGTTCGCCATCCGTTGGCCCTGCCGGCTAATTTGCCAGTATCACTTAGGCGACAATCCGTCTAAATCCAAACCTAACCCGCTAACCATACTAACTATGATTAGCGACGACCTGACGGGATGCCCGCTTACGCTCATGCTCCAATAAGAACTTTTTACGCACTCGAACGCTGACGGGGGTTACTTCAACCAACTCATCATCATCAATAAATTCCAGGGCCTGTTCTAATGACATTTTGATCGGCGGCGTGAGAATAATATTTTCATCGGTACCGGCAGCACGTATATTGGTTAGCTGCTTGGCTTTCAATGGGTTAACTACCAGGTCATTATCTCGGGAATGTATGCCAATAACCATGCCCTCATAAACTTCCTGGCCATGCCCAATGAATAAACGGCCCCGTTCCTGTAAATTAAACAAAGCGTAACCTAGCGCCTTACCTTTACCATTGGCGATAAGCACCCCATTGACACGTTGACCGATCAGTGCTTTTTTCGCTGGGGCGTATTTATCAAATACGCTATAAATCAAGCCGGTGCCCTGGGTTGCCGTTAAGAATTCGGTACGAAACCCAATCAGGCCACGGGCTGGAATCACATAGTCCAGGCGCACCCGACCTTCGCCGTCAGGCACCATGTCACTCAGCTCACCGCCTCGTTCGCCCAATTTCTCCATCACACCGCCTTGGTGTTGGTCTTCCACATCGACAGTCAGTTGCTCATACGGCTCATGGATCTCGCCATCGATTTCTTTAACAATTACTTCCGGGCGGGAAACCCCCAGCTCGTAACCCTCGCGACGCATGTTTTCGATTAAGATGGATAAATGCAATTCACCCCGACCAGATACTCTGAATTTATCGGGGTCTTCAGTACTGTCCACTCGCAGCGCGACGTTGTGCACCAATTCCCGGTCGAGACGATCTCGTATTTGACGACTGGTGAGGTACTTTCCATCCTGCCCGGCAAAGGGTGAGTTATTCACTTGAAAGGTCATACTCACAGTAGGCTCGTCTACTATCAGCGGCTTCATGGCTTCGACCTTACTCGGATCACATAGCGTGTCAGAAATATTCAGCTTATCAATACCGGTGAAAGCGATAATATCCCCGGCCTGAGCCTCAGGCACTTCAACCCGCTCTAAACCGAGAAACCCCAGTATTTGCAGCATACGACCATTGCGCGTCTTGCCGTTGTCATCAATGATGGTCACTTGCGTATTGGTTTTAACTTTGCCACGACTAATTCGACCAACACCAATCACACCAACGTAACTGTTATAGTCCAATGCACTCACTTGCAATTGGAGCGCGCCATCAACATCCACCTCAGGTGGTGACACATGCTCTATAACGGTTTCAAATAATGGTGTCATATCGCCATCACGGGCATCCGAGTCTAAACTGGCATACCCTTGCAATGCAGAGGCGTAGACCACCGGGAAATCCAATTGCTTATCGGTAGCCCCTAAACGGTCAAATAACTCAAACGTTTGGTCCAATACCCAGTCAGGCCGTCCACCAGGACGATCAATTTTATTAATAACCACAATGGGGCATAGGCCTTGGGCCAATGCTTTCTGGGTAACAAACCGGGTTTGCGGCATAGGCCCTTCCACCGCATCCACCAGCAGCAGTACCGAATCCACCATGGACAAAATTCGCTCAACTTCACCGCCAAAATCCGCATGTCCTGGGGTATCCACCACATTAATACGGTAGTCTCGCCATTTTATCGCCGTATTTTTCGAAAGAATTGTGATGCCACGTTCCTTTTCCAGATCGTTTGAATCCATCACCCGTTCTGTTGCGTCACCACGCGATACCAGGGTACCGGATTGCTGCAATAATTTATCGACTAGCGTGGTTTTACCGTGGTCAACGTGGGCGATAATGGCAATATTACGAAGTTTTTCAATCACAATTAATTCTCTTAAGTTACTGATGTTACATTAATATTATGCGGCCGATCTATTTGACACCAAATACTGCCACACATTACTGGCTATAAGCCCCCATTCAGCCCTCACTCACTACCCGCAAATCCTGCAGATAGATGCTAACTGCTTCAGCATGGGGCTACTTGCTTGATTTTCCTCATGAATTGACGCCTACAATCACCAAATCATCCGAACAGCGGTCCGGCTCCATTGGTTTGCGCTTCCTACTGGGGGTTGAAATCCGGGCTGGAAAAAGCACGGTATTATATCGCAAATTCACTGTCGCGGTGCAGTTTTCTATGGTATTTCTGATGCGAGTTATGCAAGAAGCATTGCACCCAATGCTAATACCGGTATTTCTACTGCGCGGTGGGTTACTTCACCCCACATTTGGGGCAAAAAAAAGCCGCTGGCTCCAAAAAGAGCCAGCGGCGCTCAGAATATCCGATAACCGGATTGGTCATTAAAGTTTTTTACGGATTAACTCATCTTTGCCTGCTTTCACAAACCCGTATTTTTCATAAATACCCTGGGCATCGTCGGTTGTAAGGTAATCAATAAAACGATCAGCGTTCTTTGTATTTTTACCATCGGTTAGTTTACCAATCACGTAGGCCACTTTATCCTGCTTATTGTAAGGTGCCGGAATACTAACCCCTTCAATATTACGACCTTCAGATTTGGCATGCACCACTTCGGTGGTCCACACGATACCAACATCGGCTTCACCATTCTCGATTCGATGCGGTGTCTCGCGGTGGTGCCGTGCCGTAAACCAGGTCTTGCCTGGAACAGCCCAACATTCCTTACACTCCTTGCCCCCTGTTACTTTGGCATGCATGCCTAAATCCTTTAACATTTCTGAGCCATAAAATTTAAAGATCCCTTCTGTCAATGGATTCGGGTGTGATTGCACGATATCGTCCCGTGAGAGATCTTTAGGTCCGGTAATTCCTTTAGGGTTGCCCTTCTTGACCATTAACTCCAGTTTATTGTGGGTATAGACAATATGGTCATCCATACGACCTTTCTTTTTTAACGCTTGCAAGTGTTTTTTGTTAACACTGGCGTACAAATCCGGCTTTTGATTGGTTTTTTCACCGTTGATACTGCCCTGCTTTAATAATTGTTTTTTTAATATCTGCCCGGGTGGAATGGTTTCGACGTACACAGTATTGATATCCGGGTTCTTCTTTTGAAAATCTTTTATCAGCTCTTCGATCACCATGAACTGATTACCGGCCAGATACATCACCAAATCCGATGTATAAGAGTCACCGATTTTTCCAAAGTCGATTTTCCCATTGGTATGAAAAGTACGGTAGTCATGCCCATGTCCTGCATCTTTTGCCGCCTGTACCGATGCACTATGAACACCTGGAATCACTGTAGCCATCATTGCTACCGCGAGTAGTTTTATTGATAATTTCATTTACTGTCCTCCGATCATTTGTTGTTTAGTAATTTCGACCGACCTCCATTAAATTGATTTGCTTAGGCGCTCCCTACCTAACGACAACTGTACTACTATTATTTTTTCGTATGACCCCCTACTATCTATTATTTTTAACGGCATTACCAATAGAGTAACGCTATATTATGATTAATAACGCTAACTCGGAACAGCATCATCATTGCCTGAACAACGCTAACGGAGCTAACGGAAATTAGGTGTAACGTTATAATTCGCTCAATACAATTGCGCTTTGAAAAACAATGGCACCCTGAAAAACAATGACGCTATAAAAATAGCCTCCCCTTAATATACCCAAAGCGTTTGGGATTTAGGTATTTAGTGCGCGTCATATTTTTGTTCTGGCAAGGCGAAATGACGAGTAATAGCCAGTCTATTGCGAGGAATTTCAAAGCTTCCGCATCCTGCTCACGCCCCTTGCCTACATATCCCTGTAGACAACGCCGCCAGGACAGCAATAAAGCCTAAATCATAAACGCTTTGGACATATACCCAAAGCGTTTGAGATTTAGGTGTTATAGCACGCCCCTTTTTGTCCACAGCGTCGTTGCTTCTCCTTACATAGAATGGCTATGCTGCGTCGTCGCGTCTCGCTGTAAACAAAAATCATCGC